>Ga0334722_10001249_pt1 | contig 32760 bp, 29 predicted proteins | sample C3_bottom_MG_FD_207210 | JGI IMG/M metagenome (GOLD analysis project Ga0334722, IMG submission 207210) | Sediment microbial communities from Yellowstone Lake, YNP, Wyoming, USA - C3_bottom | ecosystem: Environmental > Aquatic > Freshwater > Lake > Sediment | place: USA: Wyoming | collected... | reverse complement strand
CCCATGGCAGTAATTGAACTCATTGAACGCCAAAAACAGGAAGCCGCCGGTTCGAAGGCTGTCGAAAAACCTAAGGCTTAACAGCGAGCAACGTTTCAATGCAGTGAACCATAAACTTAAGATGATAAGTAAGGCAAGGGATAAATTCCCTTGCCTTTTTTTATGGCGTTTACAGGAAAATGCTTTTATGTTAAAATCTACCGGCAAAAAGGCTTTTTTCTATGGCAGAAGAAAATAAAATACGTTCTCGCATTTTGGCACGCATGCACCAGATCTCCCCGCGGTGGTGGGGAGGAGTTGGATGCAGAATATCATTTTTCATAGCGGTAGCCCTGCTGCTGGTCTCATTTCTCGTTGGTCTTTTCTTCTATCGGGAAGAGACGGCTATGCTTGACGCGGAAATCCGCAGTCGTGCCCTTTCTGTCGCTCGGGAAATCTCTTCGCTGACGACGGATGACGTGATTACCGAAAATCGTCGCGATCTTTATAAGAAACTGACCCCGCTTTTTGCATCAGAGGACGAGTCTCATGCCGGCAGCGATCTCCTCTATATCATAATATATCGGCAGGACGGATCACTCATTATCGGCAGTAGTGCCACGGCGACGTTCTTTGACAGCGACTCTTACTTTTACACGTTACCGTCGGGCAACACCATGATGATTGATGACGTCGCGCTCAGTCCCGTGATGATGAAAACGACCGTACCCATTTTTTTATTCACCCGGGCAGGCGTATACGATCTTACTGTTCCGATCATGGCGGGTCAAGGTCGAGTAGGTTTTGTTCGCGTCGGGGTGTCCAGTCAGCGGTATGCAGAAAGATTTACCGGTTTGGCAAAAAAAGCGTCAGTTGCGCTCATCGGCATTTTGCTGGTGGGAGTGGCTTTCGGCCAGATCATCACCATCGGCATCACGAAACCGTTGCGTACGCTCAGCGATGCCGCTGATATGCTGAGTCAGCAAAACTGGGAAACGCCGTTCCCGGTCACGGTAAAGGATGAGTTCAGCAAACTTGGCCATGCTTTTAACCATATGGCCGTTACGCTTAAACAGCGGGAAGCAAGTTTGTCCAGTTGGAATAGAGACCTGTTTATCCTCCATACCGCCGGCCTCAACCTGATGGAGAGCCTTGAGCTCGACACGCTCGTGGAACAGATCGCTGCGCGGGCCGACGACCTTGTCCGGGCCGATACAACGGCTATCTCGTTATTAAACAATAAGAGCCTCATGCTGCAGTATCTTGGCGTACAGGGAAGCAAAAAGCAGCAGCTCCTGGAACAGGAACTTCCGCTCGAAGCAGGGGGGCTTTACAACTGGCTCGCCTGCTATGGAACACCGCTCCTTATTCCCGATGCGCAGTCTGATTTCAGGTTAGATGGCGAGCGGATGAAAGCACTTGGTATCAAGACGCTCATGATGGTGCCGCTCTGGTCATCGAATACCTTGAGCGGATTACTTACGGTCATCAATAAAAAGGGAGCCGCCAGCTTTGACAAACATGATCTGCGCCTCTTTACGGTTTATGGAAACCTTGTCGGGGCGGCACTGCAGAATGCCTCGCTTCATACAGACCTTAAACAAAAAATGAAGGAGCTGAAGAGTGCTCAGCAGCAACTGGTTCATTCGTCGAAGATGGCCGCGATCGGCGATCTTGCCGCGAACGTCGCGCATGAGATCAACAATCCCCTGACCAGCGTGCTTGGGTATACGACCTACCTTCTGAAAACAGTTGATCTTGCAGAGTCTCCAAAGCGGATGCTTGGCATGATGGAGCAGGAAACGTTGCGGGTAAGAAAGATCATCAGGAACCTTCTGGATTTTTCGCGGCAAAAACCTTCCTGGATGCAGCCATCCGACCTGCGCAAGCCGATCAAGGAAACAATTGCCCTCGTACAGGGCATGGCGGAATCATCCGCTGTCCGATTGGTGGAGGAGTACCCAGACGCTCCGGTCATCGTTAATATGGACCACGATGAGATCAAACAGGTCTTTATAAACATTGCGTATAATGCGCTGCAGGCCATGCCATCGGGCGGCGAGTTTCGGATCAGGCTCTGCATGGTGGGGCACCATCAGGTGGTAGCAGAGATTGATGATACCGGCCACGGTATCGCGTCGGAACACCTGGACAAGATTTTCGAGCCATTTTTTTCGACCAAGGAGGACGGAGATGGCACCGGCCTCGGTCTCTCGATCAGTTATCGCATTATTCAGAACCATGGCGGCACGATCGAAGTTGCAAGCCAGGTCGGACAGGGTTCCGTTTTCAGGGTGACTCTCCCGCTCTACCAGTGCCCGCCATTGATGGCTCGGCCTGACGGCCGGATTGATGAGACCATGGCATGAAAAGACATGTTATTTCATGCAGCATGTTGTTGATATTGCCGTTCCTACATGCCTGTACGAATGAAAAACCGCAGCCCTCCGTGCCCAAAGGATATGCACAGCAGGAAATCCTCATTGGCCTGATCCCGGAGCAGAATGTGTTTCGTCAGCGAGAACGCTATGGTGTGTTGAAACAATACCTTGCCGACCGTCTCGGTGTTACGATCACCTTTACCAGTTTAAGTGGCTACGGAAACATCGTCAAACGATTTTCAAATGAAAAGCTGGATGGAGCATTTTTCGGAAGCTTCTCCTATGCTCTTGCCCATCAGCAAATCGGTGTTGAATCGATTGCGCGTCCGATCAATCTCGACGGAACCTCTACCTACCGGGGCTACCTGTTCGTCCGCAGGGACAGCCGGATCCTTGGCGCATCCGATATGCGAGGCAGGCGTTTCGCGTTTGTTGAACGGGCGACCAGTGCAGGATACCTGTTCCCCCTTGCCTACTTCAGGACTCACCATGTTGACAATCTGTCCGTCTATTTGGGAGAGACCTTTTTCGCGGGCAGTCATGATGCGGCGATCCTTGCCGTATTGAACCGTGATGCCGATGTCGGCGCAGCCAAAAGCACGATCTATGATCAGATGGAAAAAGAAGATCCCCGGATCGGCAAGGAATTGCAGATCCTTGCTGCTTCAGACGAGTTCCCGGAGAATTGTCTGGCTGTGCGCAAGGACCTTGACCCAAAATTGAAAACGGCACTAAGACAGGCCTTGCTCGATATGGGCAAGGACAACGAAGGGGCTGCTGTACTCAAGAAGTTCGGGGCCCGGGGGTTCGTCGAGACGACGGATGGAGATTTCGCCTCGGTGTATCGTTTGACAGGCCAGGCGGGAATCGACATGACAACCTATCTCTACAACAACAGGTGACGGAATAATCCATGAAAAAAAGAATCCTACTTGGCTTTGGCCTGCTGCTGTTGATTTTTTTAGCGGGGAGTTTCATTGCAGTCCTTTACATCACCAAGACCTCCGACCGGATGGATCGCCTCGTTCTGCTCCACCAGGTTGAGATCCTTCGCGAGGATCTGATCATTCGCATCCAGCAAGTGCAGGCACACATTTACCGCGGCAGGATCAGGGATAGCGGCGATATTGATGTGCTCATCAGTCAGGTCCAGGAAATGGACCGGACAATGGATTCCTGTGTCGGTTGTCACCACTCACCGGAGCTCGCCCAGGGGCTGGTGTCGATGCGGGACATGGCAAACGATTACAAAATGGCTATCAGCCACCTTATTACGGCATCGGCGAATCCGTCACGCATCGTCGGCCTTGAGCGCCGCGCCCAGGACCTAGGGCAAGAGCTTGTTACGATGACCCAGGGTATGGCATTCACCGCCAATGCCCGGCTCCAGCAGAAGACGCAGGAAACCATGGACACGATTCGTGAGGTACGCTGGGTGCTTTCAGTCACCCTGCTGCTGGGCCTGGTGCTGGCGTTTATCATTGCCTATGCGCTGGTCAGGGGACTGGATCAAAGGCTGCAGCAGCTCCTCGAAGTGACGCGACGGATAGCCCGCGGAGAGCTTCAGCACCGAGTTAAGATTACGGATGCCCGGGGGAGCGAGTTTACGGAACTGGGTGAAGCGTTCAACACCATGACCGAGAACCTTCATGTATCGCAACGCCAGCTGATTCAGAGCGCAAAACTGGCGGCTATCGGCGAACTTGCAACGAATATCGCTTATGAGGTGAACAATCCACTGGCCGGCGTCCTGGGATATACAAGCCTTTTGCTGAAGGCCGATGATATCCCGGCGGATAAAAAAGAGTACTTGCGGATCGTGGAGCGGGAAACGCTTCACGCCCGGGAGATCCTGAAGAACCTTCTGGACTTTTCACGAAGAAAACCGCCGCGACTGGTGAAAACCGATATCAGCCTGGTCGTCCGGGATACGGTCCCGATCATACAAGGACAGGCTGCTTTAAACAATGTTGTTATCACCACGTCCTTTGAAGGCAGCCTTCCGCAGGTGGCCATCGACGTTGATGAGCTTCGGCAGGTGTTTGTGCATCTCGTCAACAATGCCTGCTTAGCCATGCCCAAGGGCGGCAGCCTTGATATCCGGTGCCGGACGGAGCAGGATATGGCGGGACGGCGATCCGTCACCGTGGAGTTTGCCGATACGGGCCACGGGATCCCGGAAGAATACCTGGATAAGATATTTGACCCGTTCTTTTCTGCCAGGCCCGATGGCGGGGGAACCGGGCTGGGATTGTCGATCAGTTACCTGATCGTGCAGAACCATGGCGGAAGGATAGACGTAGAGAGTTCCGTTGACAAGGGATCTGTCTTCAAGGTGATCATTCCCGTCCAGGATGTTAAGGGCGACGGTTGAGGCGAAGATGTCTGCTCGATTAGCGCGATGCGGAGGGTGCCATAATGGCCGGTGAAAAAATACTGGTAGTTGATGATGAGGAAATGATCCGGGACCTATGCTATCACATCCTGTCAGCAGAGGGCTACCAGGTAACCACAGCACCGAACGGCAAGGCCGCCTTCGAAGAACTGACCCGAAGCGCTGTGGACCTTCTCATCACGGACATCAAGATGCCGGGGATGGATGGGTTGGAACTTTTTGCAAAGATAAAGGAGGTTAACCTTGATGTCGTCACCGTCTTTATTACGGGACATGGCACGCTTGATACGGCGATCGAAGCACTGATGCGCGGCGTTGACGGTTTTGTGCTGAAACCGTTCACCCAGGAGGAGCTTCTCGGCACGGTCGAGCGTTCGATGGATCGTAGCAGGATCCAGAAGGAGAATATCAGGCTCAAGGCGCTGATCCCCCTGTTCGAGATCAGTAAACTGCTGGTGACCGAGATCGATCTTTCCCATCTGTTCAAGATTATCACCGATGTGCTGGTGCAGGAATTCTCGGTAGAGCGCGTTTCGCTCATGATGCTCGAAGAGAACAGCGACAACCTGCTGATCCGCGCTTCACACGGGGTGCCTCCCGAGACGGCCCTGAAAGCCCGGCGCAAGAGCGGCGAAGGAGTTTCGGGGCTCGTCCTCAAGAACAGAAAACCGTTGATCATATCGCGGGGCAAGCATGCCGACCAGGAGGTTATGCAGGCCCTTAACCGCGACGAGCTCCCGGCTTCGTCCATGTCCGTGCCGCTGATCGGCAGGGACAAGATGTTCGGTGTGCTGAATGTGAGCAAATGTGCCGATCCGCCTTTTACCACCAGTGACCTTCAGGTGCTTCTGATCCTGTCGAGCCAGGTGGTCACGGCGATGGAAAACGCCGGGCTTTACGAGAACCTTCGCGAGAATTACTTTCGAACGGTCCAGGCGCTGGTGGCAGCCGTGGAAGCGAAGGATCCCTATACGCGATGGCATTCAACGAATGTTGCCAAATATGCCGTCGCAATAGGACGTGACGTTGGCATGAGCCCCCTGCAGCTTGAAGATCTCCACATTTCCTCCATCCTGCATGATGTGGGCAAGATCGGCATCAGCGAGCGCATTATCAGCAAGCCGGACCGCCTGAGCCAGGAAGAATTTGAGATTATGAAAGACCATCCGGCGCACGGGCTTAGGATCCTGGAACCCATCGGGTTTGCGCCCGCCATCATCGATGCGATCTACCAGCATCATGAGCGCTACGACGGCAAGGGGTATCCGCGAGGACTGGCGGGTGAGCAGATCACGCTTGCCGCACGGGTGCTGAGCGTCTCTGATACGATGGATGCCATGCTGTCGGAGCGTCCCTATCGCGGGGTCATCTCCGCCGAAGATGTGCTGGCAGAACTGGAGCGGGAAGCAGGGAAACAGTTCGACGCCAAGGTGTCTGAATCCGCCCGCCGCCTTATTGAAAAGGGCTTATTGAAGCTTTGCGCGGACGCCTACCAGAATTCCACGGGTTCCGGTAAAGATGAGAACCATGTCTCGCCTTAGGAGCTTCCTCGGATCTGCCGCATCAAGCCTTCGGAAGATGCGCGAAACGATCACTGGCAACAACGGGCCGGCGGCTCCGCTCGGACCCGACACCCATTCCGCACCACTGGACCGTGACAGCCTGCTCCATCTCGCCAGTCTGCTCGACAGCGTCACCACGGGCGTGATCTCGCTTGACGGCGAGGGCAGGATCAGGGTTTTTAACGCAGCGGCAGAGTCGCTTTTTTCTCTGCGCCGTACCGAGGTCATCGGCAGGATTTTCGGCGAGGCAGGCCGGATCATCACCTTCGAGGATCAGGCCATGCGGGCGCTCTGGGAGCGTCTGGCCGATGCGATCTGGGCGGCCGGGGCCGCTCTGGAGCTGGAGTATGATTTCTATCCCAAACACGGTCCGCGGAGGGTCATCAGCTACAGCGTCTACCCTCTTGGCAGGCTGGCCTGGTCCGTGGGCAACGGTATTGTCATCGTCTGTGAGGACATCACGCGAAAAAAGGAGATGGAGGACCAGGTCTCTGACGCGCGGAAGAAGCTTCTGGCTGTTTTCGACGGCATCACCGACGGAATCCAGGTCGTGGACAGCGAATTTCGGGTAACCGCTGTGAACAAATCAATGACGTCGTTGCTCTCCCGCTCCATCAGGCTCGGCGACCACTGTTACGCTGCATGCGCTTTTGATACGAAGATCTGTGTTGATTGCCCGGCGGAGGAAACCTTCCTGACCGGACAGCCGGCATCGACCACCAAGCGGCTAGCATTTGCCGCCAATGGGGACGGCAGCGACGAGCGGGACCGCTCGATCGAGATCAGCACGTTCCCGCTCCTGGACCGGGGCAACCGCGTGGTCCAGGTGGTTGAATATATCAAAGACGTGTCCGAGAAAATGAGGCTTGCCGATCGTCTTGAACATGCACGCCGTCTGGCGGAACTGGGGGAAATGGCTGCGCGGGTGGCACACGAAGTGCGGAACCCGCTGAATGCGATCACCGGGGCCACGCACTTTCTTGCCGCGGAGTACCCGGGCGACGAAACCCTTCAGAAATTCGTCAGCCTGATCAAACGCCAGGCCGTCAGGGTCAACCAGGTTGCTTCCGACCTCCTCTATGTTTCAAAACCATTGCGCACCCGTCTCACCACCATGAATGTCAACGCGGCGTTCGATCAGGCATTGGATGGGCTTTGCGAGCAGTTGAAGGACCAGCACATATCGGTCATGTATGAACTGTCCGCGACCATGCCGCTTATCGAGGCAGATGAACTTCAGATAGAACAGGTACTGCATAATCTGCTCAGAAACGCCGTGGAGGCTATGCCCGACGGGGGAATACTGCGGCTGGAGACCGCGGTCGGGACGGGCGACACCGCCATGATCAGTATCCAGGATACCGGGCCGGGCATCCCGGCGGAGGACCGGGACCGTATCTTTCAGTCATTTTATACGACGAAGATCAAGGGAACCGGGCTTGGCCTGACCATCGTGCAGCGTGTGCTGAAAAACCATGGTGGCGAGATCCTGGTCGAGCAGCCCGAGGCGGGCGGTACCCGTGTCATCGTGCGGTTGCCGGTTTCGGCCGGAGCCGCGGCCTGTGAACGGGAAAAGAAAAGGATCGGAGAGCGATGAAGGGAGTGCTGCTCATAGTTGACGACGAGCCGGACATTCTGCTGGTGATGACGGCCAACCTCCGGCGCGAGGGGTACGAGGTGGATACCGCCGGAGACGGGATCGAGGCGTTGAAAAAGATGGAGGGCAGGGACTACGACGCCGTTATCGTGGACCATCAGATGCCGAAGTTCTCCGGGATGGAATTCCTCGAACAGCTGCGGAGCGGACAGGTCAAAGGGGAAGGGCAGCCTGCTGTTCCGGTGATCCTTGTCACCGCCTACGGGACCATCGAGATGGCGGTCAAGGCAATGAAGGACGGGGCCTACAGCTTTTTGACCAAGCCGGTCCAGTTCGAGGACCTGAGCCTGCAGGTTAAGAACGCCGTGGAGCACCGCAGGCTCTCGCGCGAAGTGGAGAGCCTGCGCCATGAGGTGGAAGAGCGCTATCAGTTCGGCAATATACTGGGCCGGACGCCGCAAATGCAGGACATATTCCAGATCATCCGCACCGTGGCAGAGACCGACGCAACGGTCCTGATCAACGGTGAAAGCGGCACGGGCAAGGAGCTCATCGCGCGGGCCATCCACTACAACAGCCGCAGGAAGGACCGGCCCTTCGTCATCGTGAGCTGCTCGGCACTGCCGGAAACGCTGCTGGAGAGCGAACTCTTCGGCCATGAGAAAGGGGCGTTCACCGGGGCCATCAGGCAGCGCATCGGACGCTTCGAAATGGCCGACGGCGGCACCGTGTTCCTCGACGAGATCGGTGAAATGACGATGCCGGTGCAGCTCAAATTGCTTCGCGTCCTCCAGGAGCGCGAGGTGGAGCGGGTCGGCGGCAACCAGACCATCAAGGTCGATGTTCGCCTCATTGCGGCCACCCACAAGGATTTGCAGCGCGCCATGAGCGATCGCCTGTTCCGGGAGGACCTCTTCTACCGGCTCAATGTGGTGCCGCTTAAGCTTCCTCCGCTTCGCGAACGGATCGACGACGTGCCGCTTTTGGCAGCCCACTTCCTTAAAAAATACTGCGAGAAGAACCAGAAGCAGATCAGATCGATAACGCCGCAGGCCTTTGACGCCATGATGCATTACCCCTACCCGGGCAACGTGCGGGAACTGGAAAATATCATCGAGCGGGCGGTGATCATGGAAAAGAGCGACGCCCTGCAGCATATGGACCTTGGGCTTGCGGGCGCCGATGGCAATGCCGGCCAGGACTTCCGGATCAGCGGACATTTGCAGCAGTTCAGAACCATGAAGACCGGCGTGGTCGAGCGGTTTGAAAAGGAGTATCTGACGAGGGTCCTCAGCATGTACAAGGGCAACATGAGCAAGGCTTCACACCATGCGGGGATGAACATCAAGAACTTTCATGAAAAGATGGCGCGGTACGGGTTGAAAAAGGAGGATTTCAAGTAGCAGGCCCCTCGGCGCTGCTATGAAGGAAGTTTATGGCGCTATTAATTAATTTATGGAGATTTAGATTGATAACTTCATTCCACCTTTGATACACTGCGCGCGTAGCGCAAGAGAAGATTCATTCTTTTTTATAGCGGGAACAAAGGCTCTCACGTCGAGGAGGGCATATTTTGAAAGGGGGTACGTATGGGGATAAGGACAGTGGGAAAGGTTGTAACCATAATGGCGGCGTTCCTGATTTTGACAACAGCAGCCTACGCAGAGGTCACGAACACGGGCGGTGTTTACTTTCGGTTGCGACAGGAGACCTGGGACAACATGTTCGACATGAACAGGAGCGATATGCCGACCGCTTCGCCCTATGCCCGCCAGGACGAGACGTTCTGGCGCCTCAAGACCTCGGTCTGGGACAAGGTCGACATTGACAATCGGTACGGCCTGTTCGTCAAGCTCACGAACGAGGCGAAGTACTATCAGACCTCGAACACCGCCTGGCAGGTCGGCACGGTAGGCGACGAGATTTTGTTCGACAATATCTATGCGTACATTAAGAAACCCGCGGAACTTCCTGTGGACCTGACGGTCGGTCGCCAGGACTTTCTCGGCACGTTCGGCGAGATGTTCCTGATCGCCGACGGCACGCCCCTCGACGGGTCCCGGACCTTTTATTTCAATGCTGCCCGGGCGCTCGTGACGGTGAACGAGAAGTATAACGTCGACCTCGCCTACCTGTATACGCAGGAGGAGGACCACTTCCCTCTGGCCAGCTATTACAAGAGCAATGAGTTGCCGGCGGGGTTTAAATCACGTCAGTTGAACGCTTCTGACGAGCAGGCCGTCGTGGTCTACGGCCGCGGCAAGATCACGGACAACGTGACCATCGAGCCCTACTACATCTGGAAGAACGAAGATGCGCCTTTGAGCAACCTCGCCGCGCCCGTGCTGCGGCTGAACACCTACGGTGTCCGGGCAGTGGTCGGCTTCGGCGAGGGCTGGAAGGTGCGCGCTGAATATGCGCTCCAGTCGGGCCAGTATAACAACGGTACGGACCGCACGGGGAGCGGCGGGTATGCCTATATCGGCCGGACCTACTCCAACATTGCCAGTCAGCCGTCGTGGGATCTCGGGTACGCCACGCTTTCGGGCGACGATCCCACCACGACCAACAAGATCGAGGCTTGGGACCCGCTGTTCTCCCGCTATCCCTGGATGAGCGAGCTCTACTCCCTCACGATGCTGACCGAGGCAGGTCCGGGCCAAGGAATCGCGGCATACTGGACGAATCTTCAGGTGTACCGCGCCCAGTTCAAGTTCAACCTGCCGGCGGACTCGCGGCTTGAGCTGTCCTACAACGTTCTGAAGGCCAATGAGAACGTTACGGGCTTCGGTCCCTTTGCCCCCCTGTTCACCGGCACGGGCAAGGACCGCGGCACGCTCGAGGCCGTGAAACTGTACCACAAATTTTCGCCGCAGCTTGACGGCTACGTGACTGTCGAGGCCTTCCAGCCGGGCAACGTTTACGCCACAACGAACCGCGATGCGGCCCAGTTCGTGCGCTGGGAACTGCAGTGGAAGATATGAGCCGGTAAAAAGACGATTTTCAGTTCAGAGACCGCCCTGTGCCGTTCCGGTGCAGGGCGGTTCTATTTTGAGCGTGCCGGGATTCGGTGACGGAACAGGAAGTTCACTTTCGGCGGTCATCGTGATGAGGGCGCCGAAACCGAACGCGTACGCAGGGGAGTGAGAATGCCGCGAGAATCGGGGGTTTGTCGGGAAGCCCCGTGGCCTGTCGTTTTACGGTTGCTTCGGGGACGGAGTCCCGCAGACGTTCGTCGTACACGAAGACAAAAGCCGCTGTTTACGTTTTTCCCCCATGAGCGAGAGCAGCAGCAGGAATGACAGCGAGAACCCCAGTGCATTAACGATGTGGTTCTCCCTGCCGATGAGATTGACCAGGACCATGAGCGGAAATACCAGCATGAGCAGCCAGCCTTCGAAATACCCGAAACAGTAAGCTTCCGTTCCCACCATGCCGGCTGCCCCCACGCACACAAGCCCGAGGCCCGCCAGGATCATAAGCCCCGCATTCTGCTCCTGCACGTAGAACCCGGCGACCTGAAGCGCGATCCCTGTCAGGATCGATCCGATTACGAACTTTTTCACCACCGGCATCCGGACGAGGAGGAAAAGGCCGGACAGCAGCGCTCCCGCTTCGAAGAGCATGATCCCGATTGTGTAAAAAGGGCTTCGGATCGGATAGAGCACGGCCAGGACCGCTGCGCCGAGGACCTGCAGCACCATTCCCGTGCGGGAGGCGATTTCATGCCGGCGGCCGTAAGGATGGCCTGCCATTGCGATCTGTTTTTCACGTGTCGGGATGGTTGACATCGATCGTTTTATAGCATGCGCTTTTTAATTATGCAAGGAGAAATTCCAGCTCCCGTCAACGAACAAAGCAGATCGACCCTCTGCAGCATGCAGTGCCATAGTTTCAATAATCAGCACATGTAAAACCTTATTTTTATGTTTGATTTATTAAAAAAGTCTTGACTTGAATATACCTCTTTGGTATAGTTTGACCACTTATTTTACCAGCGTTTTAAAGCGCTCTATCAGTTGCGGCTAACCTTTGGCATCGAGCTTCATGTAGTTTGTTATAGTGGCAGCGCATTCGATTCAACTTATGATAACCACTATCAGACCTACATACCACGATCGCACCCGTTTCTTCAGCGAGCTCTGCGCCGGTCACTCCGGCGGCGTCTCAAGGGAGGTTCCTCCCGGCAATCTCATACGTTCAAATTTAAAATGTACATCAGCTCTTCACGATAACTTGAGCCTGTTTGGTTGTGTTCATTCTAGATCCATACTCTAGATCGAAAGGGGGGGGTGAGCTGACCTCATAGTGCAGTATTTCAGCGAAAGCAGATGTCTCGAGGCTTCACACTATGCATATGACGTGCTAGCTGTTCCGGACAGTCGGGACAAAACCTAATAGGAGGATAAACGATGAAGAAGTTTCTGGTAGTATTGGTACTAGTAGCAATGACCTGTATGAGCTCCATGGCGTTCGCCGCTGATATTGCGGTAAGCGGCAGCACGGAAATCCGCCTGCGGTCCCTTATAAACACGGATCTCAATGATGCAAAGATAACGAACGACAACAGGAACTTCACCCAGGAGCGGGTACGGCTGAACATCGATGCCAAGGCCGGCGATACGCTCAGCGGCCGGATCAGCATGGAGAACGACTGGGATACCTGGGGCAGGTTTGAAACAGCACAGGGCAATTCACAGGTCACCTCCGCAGGAACGAAGACGGCAGCAGGTCCGAGCATTAATCTTCGCGAGGCATGGGTCGGCTTTAAAGTACCGGGAGCCCCGGTTGGCATCAAGGGCGGCCATATGCTCCTGCAACTCGGCAATGCCTGGTTCTTCCGCGCCATGAAGTACGGTTCTGACGCATGGGTAATGTATACGGACATCGATAAACTTCACCTCGGCGTTGTCAATATCAAGGTTGCCGAGAATAACATCTGGGCTGCTGACGACACCGATGCGTATGCCTTCGTTGCAACCTACAAGCTGGGCGACAAATCGACAGCAGGCATCAATTACACCACTGTTAATGACCGTACGGGCAAGTTCATGCAAAGTGCGTACGGCACGGCTGGCAACACCAGCGTCTTTGCAGGAGCTGCAGCTCTCTTTACCAATGCAAATCTCCAGAACCTCGAAGCACATTTCGCCGGCCCCGTCGGACCGGTAAATCTGAGTGCTGAGATCGATATGCAGAGCGGCGATGCAACAGCCGGCGGCGGCAAGCATAAGTTCAAGGGCAACCAGATCGTTCTGCAGGCCAATATGCCGATCGATGCGCTCACGATCAATGCGACCCTTGCACGCGGCAGCGGCACGAAAGTTTCCGATTACGGCAAAGATGTGACGGAATATGTCGCCCTCATGGATGCTGACCCGCACTATACCCTCATGTATGAGTATCTGGTGAAGACCGCAGCCAGACAGTCCTTTAAGAACATCAACACCGGGTTCGCCAACACCACCGCAATCAGCCTGGGCGGCGCCTATAAAGTGTCCAAGAACCTCATGGTTGGCGCAGATGTCTGGTACCTCCAGTCCACCGAGAAGGTTAACTTTGGTGTTGCAGGTGTTGCGGATAGCTCTGATCTCGGAACCGAGATTGACGCCAAGGTCAACTGGAAGCTCTATGAGAACCTGACCTGGAACACCACGCTTGGCTGGTTCATGCCGGGCGATGCATATAAGACCAGCGCGACAACAGATGCGGTCAATGGCCATGCAATCCAGTCCGTGTTGAGCTTCAATTTCTAAGAGCAGTACGATGCCAGGCCGATTGACTCCGGCAGGGCTTGTAAACAAACAGAAAGCCCCGGGGAAGAATCTTCTCCGGGGTTTTTTTTGGGATTAAAAGTAGAGAGAATGTTCCGGAATGGCAAGACCTGTCCGTTCTTTATTAAAACCGTCATCCCCGAATGCTCTTATCAGGGATCCAGAGATGCTATTGCTAAGCTGGATTCCCGCTCAGAAACGCTGCGGGAATGCCAAACTGAGGCTGTAATGATGGGTTGTGATGATTACGTCCCTATTATGAGAATGTTAAATAGGCAGCTAGTACACGGTCAATTTATTTTCTGATAGTGTTGTTCTTTTATATCGTCACCCCGGCATTGTTCTAGCCGGGGTCCAGATGGCCTTTAGGGTCCCTGAATTCCGGCTTTAATCGATCCGGAATGACGGACTGGAACCATCAATAATTTAGTTTACGGTGTACTCGGCAGGCATAACCGACCGTGCGCATCGCAAACCCGTCGTCTTCATCAGGCGAGCGGTTATATGCACCTTCGAGTGCTCGAGTATGCCCGGCACACAAAAAATCCGGAAAGCGCAAGGCTTTCCGGATTTTCAATTCCAGAGATACTGCGGACAGAGTTGTGTTAGTAGCAAACCGTATAGCCGCCATAAACAGTGCAGGTTGAGTAGCCATAGGTTGCGCAGGCCTGGCCTACGTGAAATGCGCCCGACATATAACCACACGTCGTTTGGTCAATACCCTGATAACAACCCCCGGTAATTACACATGCACCTGTTGCGCCGCCACCTCCAGTGCCCCCGCCGGCGGTCTCACTGCCGCTGGAAACAATGTCACTAGGAGTGAACCGTGACACCGCGCCCTTGTCTCCGGTCCCGCAGCCGAGCAGCATGAGCAGCGAGGCGAGCGTTATAATGATAATCAGGTAAACCATGATCCTTTTCGGCATATTGTCTCCTTCGCCCTGACGCTGTTTCAGACCGTGCCGTCTGAATGATCGCAGCTCCGGAATGTTTGATCCCGGGAGCAGCTGCAGCGAGCCGGGCCAGATTTAGAAATAAAGATTCGCCCGGATACCGACGGTACGGGTGCCGAAATAGGTGTCATCCGCATTGGCGAGGTCGTCCTTGATCTGACCAAAACCCAGGCCGATTGAACCTTCGAGACTGAACTGTTTGCCGAGAAAATATTCCGCACCGACCGTTGCGGAAAGATCAATGACGGTCAGATCAACAAGGTTCGGATCGGACTTCACTGTTGCAAAAGAAAGTTGTGCTCCGACAAAAGGCGCGAAATCCTCCGTTTTCAGGTATTTCCGTGCACCGCCCGTGATGCTGAAATAGGTGGCATCGGCATCGCCGCCATCTTTCTGGAATCCGAACCCGCCTACGATAGCCAGGTCCTTGGTGATCATATAGCGCGCATTGAGGTCGACGACATCATTGGTGATGCCGTTTGCCGCGGGAGTGGCTTTATGGCTGAACAGGCTGTCTCCCATTCCCACACCGATGCTGACCGATCCCGACTGCAGGCTGTTGGCCGCTGATGCACTTCCGATTCCGATTCCGGCCACCATGGCGAGTGTCAATGCGATAATGATAAGTCTTTTCATTTTGTGCTCTCCTTTTTTAAATTAGAATTTTGATCTTGGAAAGACTGACTCCGGTCTGTTAAAACAAAAAATTCACGACACATCTCTGCCCAGTTTTTTAAAGCCACCCCCTTTCGCAATCAGGGTTGCAAAAAAGCGCATATCTATACATCTACGTATTGAATCTTTATATAACCTCCCGCAGATTGTGTCAAGTTTTTTTTGTCATACTTTTGGGAAAGAGAGCCTGCTCTGCATTCATAAAAAGTTGACAGAGCCGTGTTTCGCGCATACGTGTTCGAATCGGTATTGTAATCAGGGGAGCTTTACGAAGCCATTATGTCTAAAAGCGGCATTTGGGCAGGTCAGAATCAAGGCTGCGGCACACAAAAAAACCGGAGGGCATGACGCCTTCCGGTTTTTACTTAGTTGGTAATAATTTAGATCGCAGATGATCCAGACCCGGGCTTATCCCGGCACTGGACCCTGGCTTACTGGTTCTGCAGCTTCGCTGCCTTGACCACATGCTTCAGCAGCACGCGGGTCGTGACCGTGCCTACGCCGCCCGGCACCGGGGTTATCGCTCCGGCCGTTTCCTTGACCGCGTCGGTATGCACGTCGCCAACGAACTTGTCGCCTTCGGGATTGATGCCAACGTCCATGACCGTGGCGCCCGGTTTGATGTAATCGGCCGTGATCATCTTTGCCTTGCCGATGGCCGCCACGACGATATCAGCACGCTTGCAGACACCGGGCAGGTCCTTGGTCCGTGAATGGCAGACCGTGACCGTAGCGTTCTCACCCAGAAGCAGCATGGACATGGGCTTGCCGACGACCATGGAGCGGCCGATGACCACAGCCTCCTTGCCTGACATCGGGATCTCATAGAAACGGAGCATCTCCATGACGGCCTGCGGCGTTGCGGGCGGGAATCCGGTCATGTCACCTGCCATGATCTTGCCGGCATTCACCGGGTTGAAGCAGTCAACGTCCTTTTCGGGAGATAACACATACTTCACGACATCTTCGCTGATCTGCTTCGGGAAAGGACGCATGACGATGATGCCGTGGATGCTCTTGTCTGCGTTCCGCTGCTTCAGGATAGTTACGAACTCGTCCTGGGTAAGAGACCCAGAAAGCTGCTCGATCTCGCAGAGGATGCCGTTCTTCTCCGCCATCTTCTTCGCGCTGTTGGCGTAAAAAACAGAATCAGAGGCCTCTCCCACGATCATGATCCGAAGTGCCGGATTGATGCCTTTTGCCTTGAGCTCCTGGACATCCTTCTGGATATCGAGGTCCATCTTCTGCGCCACTTCTTTGCCGGTCAATAGTTTTGCCGCCATCATAGACTCCATTGTAGTTAAGTTTTTTTTAAAAAATCCGCAATCCGCATTCCGCAATCCGAAATGAGGCTATCCCATTTTCCTGTACGTTGTTTCCATCACGCTTTTTTCAAGCGCCGCGACCTGCTTCAGCACGTCCTGCATGGCAGTCCAGGTTTTCATGTTGTACGCTTCGTCCTTGATGCTGTTGACGTTGATCTTGACATTGAGCGCCGAACTCTGGGCGCAGGCCTGGGCGAGCAGTACTGCCACGCCTGCATCGCTTACCGCCCCGACGTTGCCGATATGGGCGGCACGCTCGGCAAGCTTTGCGACCTCAAGCGATTTCATGCCGATCTCAAAAGGCACCTGACAGGCCTTTTTCAAGGCTTCCTGCATGGTTGCGGTCCGCGCCGCTTTTTCCGCATCCGTGTTCTTCGGCATTTTGTACACGGCGGACAGCGCGCCGTAGGCTTCCGTGTCCTTCTGGATCAGATCCTGCATCTCCGTTCTCAGTTTTTCCGACTCCCCGAGCAATGCCTCGATCTGCGGCTGGACATCCTTGTATTTTTCCTTGCCGAGCGTCAGATTCGCTACCATGCTGACGAGAGCCGCGCCGAGCGCCCCGGTGAGCGCGGCCACACTGCCGCCGCCCGGTTCGGGCGATTTGCTCGCAAGCTTGTCCATAAAATGGCGTACGGGCTGGTCTACATACATACGTTCAGGTGCCTCCTTGCAAGAGTATTTTGTGGGAATGCAAGGATACTAAAAGTCTGCTGATCCTGTCAATAAAAAAATGCCCGTTCAACGGGTAAAACTGCATTCTGGCATGCCACGTGCCCGAATCGTTACGAAACGTAGCGATATAAGTTATATAATCACAGTTTATAAAAGTTTTCCTTGACTCTCAAGATTAAGCTTTGGTATTATGCCCCACGCATCGTTTCCGCGCATTGTACGGGGAGTTTTATCGCATGGACCTTTCTCAGGGATTGACGCTGTATGCTCTGATGTTCTCGCTGCTCATGGGTCTGGTGTCCTTTGCTTCTCCGTGCATTCTCCCGCTCATCCCGTCCTACGTTTCCTATATCACCGGCATCAGCTATGACGAGCTGGTGAGCCGCGAGGCCCGGCAGAAGAACATGCGCGTCACCCTGCAGCACTCGCTGGCATTCGTGGCCGGGTTCTCGGTCATCTTCGTGCTGCTCGGGGCCACGGCGAGCCTCATGGGCCAGGTACTCACGCAATACCTGGATGTCATCAGGATCGCCGGCGGCGTATTGATCATCATCATGGGCGTCTTTGTCATGGACGTGGTGAATATCCCGTTCCTGCAGCGTGAGGCAAAGCTGCGGATCAAGACCAGGCCTGCAGGATATATCGGCACGGTCATTGTCGGGATGATCTTCGGCGCAGGCTGGACGCCCTGTACCGGCCCGTTCCTGGGATCGGTCCTGGCCCTTGCCATGGAGGCCGACACCCTGGGCCGGGGCATGGTGCTGCTCCTGTTCTACTCGCTCGGCCTGGGCATTCCATTTATCCTTTCAGCGCTGGCAATCGGGGCGTTCATGACGTACTCGGGCAAGCTGAAGGCGCACTTCAAGGCGATCAAGATCGCGAGCGGCATTATTCTGATCATCATGGGGGTCCTGCTGATCACGAACAGCATGACGCTCCTGACCTCATATTCGATCACTTTCTGGGAGAAAATAAAAAACATATGGTAGCGGATAGCCTGGACATTCTTAAGGACAAAGATGCACCGCTCTACACCATGGGTGTGGCGGCAAAGCTGGTCGGAACGACGGCGCAGACCTTGCGGCTTTACGAGAAGCACGGCCTGATCCTGCCGACACGCGAGCGCAGGAACCGCCTGTACACCGAAAACGACATTAAATGGCTGCGCTGCATCCGGGAGCTGATCCATACGAAGAAGATCAGCATCGAAGGCATCAAAAAGCTGCTTGATTACGCGCCCTGCTGGGACATCAAGGAGTGCCCTGACGAACGGCGGGTGGTCTGTACGGCGTTTACGGACAAGGGCAAGCCCTGTTGGGAAACGACGCGGTGCCGCATGGAGAACGATTGCTCGACCTGCGTGGTGTTCATGAAAAGCGGGAAAAAAGCAGCGAAGAAGTGATCCTATTGCGGATTTCGGACATCGTGGTCTGTGACCATTGCGGATTTCGGATTTATTAAGGTCCGATGATTTTATTCCGCCATCCGAAATCCGCAATCCGAAATGTTGTTCACGGATGTTCCTCCACCCAGACCTCCCCGTCCTTTGTTGTCTCCCGTTTCCAGATGGGCGTGATCCGCTTTAACTCGTCAATGCAGAACCGGCATGCCTTAAATGCTTCGTCGCGATGGCTCGCGGCGGCTGCGATCAGCACGATATTCTCTCCCACCGGAATCGTCCCCACGCGGTGAATGATCGTCACGTCGATCGCCCCCTGTTCCTTCATGGCCCGCTCTCTGATCTCCCCGAGTTTTTTTTCCGCCATGCCCGGATAATGCTCGAACTGGAGCTGCGACACTGAAACTCCGCGCGAGATGTCGCGGCAGGTGCCGAGAAAGGTGACGACCGCTCCAATGGCGTTCGATGAGCGCTTCAGTCGATCGACCTCTTCATCGAGCGAGAACAACTGTTCCTGGATGCGGATGTGCCCTGCTGCGCTGCCGCCGGAGAACGGCGGCATAAGCGCTACTTCATCGCCGTCCTTGATGGACGCATCAGGTTTCACCATTTCGTGGTTCAGGGCGGTCAGGAACCGTCCCTGCGAAAGCAGGGCGGCAAGGGCAGGGTATTCCCGCGCGATCACGAGAAGCAGTTCCGCGATCGTAGGCGGACCTGGCTCGATCTGCAGCTCATCACGGCCGGCCCGTTCTTTCAGAATGGCAAAAAGCTTTATAGTGACCATGCTTGATACTAATCCATGTGTGGGGGAAGTGTCAAGAAGATGAGGTCATAAAAACAAAAAATCCACCGCAGAGACGCGGAGACGCGGAGAAAGGCAACAAAAAGGCAATAAGGTTTTCTCAGCGACTCCGCGTCTCCGCGGTGAAAATATTACTTTAAAGATACTTTCAAGAAATCTCGGGGACGATACGGTTCTGGATCAGGCACTGCAGCATCTCAAGCTCGTCCTGATCGAACCAGGTATGTCCGCAGAGCAGGCACCGGTCGATCTCGACCAGGTGTGCGCCACTGTAAAAGCTTCTGAGCATTGAGGTATGGCACTGGGGGCAGGAAAGGAGCGGGATAGCGCTCTTGCTTTTGCTGAGCATTCGCTGCGTATGCTTGAGCTGATTCTGGTTCACCGTGGTCCGTGCAAGCGCGGTCACGCGGTCCGTGCAATCGCCCTGGGCCGTGCGGGCAATGATCCTCGGGATAGTGTTGTCTTCGATCAGCGTGCCGGCGCAGAAACTGCAGCGAAAAACTCCGGCTCCGTGGCAGGTGGTGACTACCAGGGGCTGATTGCAGGCCGGGCAGGCGAGGTCCGACAGCGCTTTTTCCTTTTCCAGCAGCCGCGCCGAGAATATGTCGTTGATGGCCGGCCGTTTCCATGCGCGCTCGACATTCTGCCTGCTGTTGTCCGTGATCCAGGTGAGCGGCGTCAGCCAGGGCAGGGCGGCAAACTCGCCGAGCGTGAACGGCCCCTGCCATTGCTGCTGCGGATTCATGGCATAGTAACCCGGCTCTTCGCGCAGCTGTGCGGGCGCGCCCGTTCTGGCATCGGCCCGTGCATCCAGCTCCGTGATGCTTACCCGCGCCATGGCGAGCAGAATGTTGATCCGTTTTATCAGCGGCGGATGGGTCGAGAGGAGGTCTGCCCAGAAGCCTTCCGTCTCGTCCAGGGCCGTTGCGACGGGGTTCACGATGCAGAGCATCTCGAACCCGCTGCCGATGAAGCCTGCGCCGCGCCAGCTCCGGGAGAGGAGGTGCAGGGTCTCGGCAAGGGCGATGGGGTTCCGGGACATGCGGACCGCGGCGGCGTCGGCCCGGTATTCCCGTTCGCGCGATATGAGCATGTTCACCAGATAGCTTAATTTCAACAGGAGCCACGCCAGGGAGAATCCGGGAGCTGTATAGGTGCGGCCGCGGTCGGTGTACCGGAGCGATTCCAGGGCAGCGGAGTAGGCGCCGAACAGGCTTGCCGCAACCGATGTTTCCAGGCAGTCTCCGGAGAGGATATGGTGCGCCTCGTGCGCTATGACCGTCTCGAGCTGGGGACGGGTCAGCCGGGAGAGCAGCCCTTCCGTGATGCCGATAGCCGCATTGCCCTTGAGGTCGGAAACGGCGAGGGCATTCATGGATAATGAAGGGATGACATAGGCCTGGATCGTTCGCCGGTTCCCGGTGACCACGTGAACTTCCTGCATGACATTTATCAGGACCCGGTGGATTTCGTCGTTGCTGTCCGGCGGCGCGGCGTTAAGGCTTTTCATGACCGTTGTCGCCGTATCATAGGCCGCGAACCAGAAGTGGATCCCCGTAACGAACAGCGCGGCCGCGCCTGCGGCGATCCAGAACCGCAGCGATGATCCCGCCAGCAGGAACGGGATGAACGGAGCAGCAAAAGCCGCAGCAAGCACGAAATAGAGGGCCAGGAGGAACAGGAAGAACAACCCGATGCGCCAGTTCTTCTGTCGTTCTATGTCAATGAAGGTAAGAGGCATGAATTCAATTTCGGATTGCGGATTTCGGATGGCGGGATTGTAAAAGCATACCTAAAATCCGCATTCCGTTCACTGTTTTCTTGGTTCGGGTTCGGCCGAATTCCGCATTTTTTCTACTTCCCCCGGAGGCTCAAATTCACTGCCGGTGCAATGCGTGCCGCTTCCTCGGCTCCGAAATACTCTTCGCTTGCAAAGTTAAAGACCGACGAAACGAGGTTGTTCGGGAAGACCTGAAGCCTGGTGCGGTAGTTCGCCACGAGGTCATTGTAAAGCTGGCGGGCGAAGGCGATCCGGTTCTCCGTCGAAGTGAGCTCCTCCTGGAGCTGCATCACATTCTGGTTGCCCTTGAGCGCGGGATAGTTTTCCATGACCGCGAACAGTTTCCCCAGCGCCTGGGTGAGCATGTTCTCGGCCTCGGCCTTCGTTCCCGGCGTTCCTGCGGACACGGCCTTTGCCCTGGCAGAGATGACCTTCTCGAGCGTGTCCTGTTCGAATTCCAGGGCGCCCTTTACGGTCGAGACGAGGTTCGGGATGAGGTCATGCCGCCGCTTGAGCTGCACGTCGATCTGCTTCCACGAACCCTGGACATCGTTCCGCTGGGCAATGAGCCCGTTGTAGATCACGATGATCGAGACCAGGGATACACCAATCAGTGCCAGTAAGATCCATCCAACCATAGAGAGCCTCCTTCACATAAGCCTTCGCAATATCTGTCAGTGCAGGCTTGAAAACTAGCTGCAGTATATCATAGGGATGCCTAAGGTCACAATCAAAGAGTAAGGTCTTTGACACGGAAAAATCGGATTGACATCGGATAAAAGCGGATAGAAAATAAAATGAGACTAAAAAGAAAGAGGCGATGCTTTCACCCATGAAAAATCCGCCCTTGTCCGGTACTTATCCGCTTTTATCGGTGTCTAAGGTTTCCTTAGCTGTTTACGCTTCTTCCGCCAGAAGCGGCTTCGCGGAGGGAGCAAAGATGCCGAGTTCTTCCGCCTCACGGAAGAGCCTGCGCACTGCCGCCAACCCCTCCCGGCCGAGATCGAGCGAGAAGTCGTTCACATAAAGGTCGATGTGGCCCTTCATCACCGCGGGGTCCATCTCCTGGCTGTGCATGCCGCAATAGCCCATCACTTCTTCCGGATGGGCATAGGCGTACTGCACGCTTTCGCGTATGGCCGCTTCGATCCTGAGCAGAAGTTCGCGGCCGAGCGAGCGTTTGCCCAGGATGCCGCCAAGAGGGATCGGCAAAGCGGCGTGCTGCTCCCACCATTCGCCCAGGTCGAGCAGTTTTTCCAGGCTGTAGAGCGGATAGGTGAAGCGGCTTTCGTGGATGATGAGTCCTGCGGTCACCTTGCCGGTCGAAACAGCGTCCATGATGCGGTCAAAGGTCATTACGGCCACGTTGTCGATCGAGGGATCGAAGAGGCGAAGCAGCAGATACGCGGTGGTGAGCCTGCCCGGGATGGCGATCGTGCCGTGCTTCAGGTCGGCAAGCGTCGTTCCGGGCCGGGCGACGATGAGCGGGCCGCAGCCCCTGCCGAGCGCCCCGCCGGAGCGGAGCAGGGCATAGGACTCGCGCAGATGGCCCAGCGCATGGTAGGAGATCTTGGTGAGGTCCAGCCTGTTCTCGACGGCCATGTGGTTCAGGGTCTCCACATCCTCGAGCCGTTCCTGGAACGTGATGCCCGGCAGGCTGACCTTGCCGTGGATGAGCGCATAGAAAATGAACGTATCGTTCGGGCAGGGGGAGTAGCCTATGGTCAGGGTCCGGCTCATCAATCCCAAGCCTCAACGATCCCCATGACCGCCTTTTGGGCCGCTTCCGCAGCTTGGGGAATATCCCATTTATTGATATCCCGGTCTTCCACGATGTTCGATATCCCGCGAATTTCCAGCCAGGGTATGCTGTGCAAGGTCGCCACCTGGGCCACGGCAGCGCCTTCCATGTTCTCGCACAATCCATGATACTGGGTATTGAGTTCTGCTGCGCGGTTGGAAGTTCCGGTGCAGGTCGAAAGCGTGACAAAGGTCCCGATGTGGATGCGTTGGCTGTTCATCGCCCGGGTAACGGCGGTTCGGGCGCGGCTCAGGAGCATTTCCGAAGCGGGAAAACAATTGAAGAAGTTGCTGCCTGCGGCGCGGGCAAGCGGGATGGAGATGTACTCCGTATCTTTAAACCCGTCCAGGGTGAGCACTCCCTCGTCGCCGGCGATCTCCTCCTGCGCCAGGGCGATATCGCCGACCGCTGCGCCTGAAGCGGGATAGGCTCCGCCGATGCCGAACAGGATCAGGGCCGTCGGCTCAAACTGCGTGAGCAGGAGCGTGGCCGCATGTGCCGCGTTGACCTTGCCCATGCCGCCGACGCAGAGGCAGATCTCCTGACCTGCCAGCTCGCCTGCGTAGATCGGTTTTGAGCCGAGCGTAAGGGTCTCGAATAGATGCGTGTTTGTCAGAAGCAGTTCGGCTTCGTTCTGTACGGAACAGAGGAGTGCGATCATAGGGTTCTCCGAGCCTCCGGGCAAAAGCGTCCTTACCGGCATTTTCACCTTGGTTACTATAGCACAGTCGATCTATTGGTTCCATGTCAAAAACTGAGAAAAGGGTCAGATGCGGCCTCAGTTAAGGAGCCAAAAGCAAAGCAAAAAAACAAGAATGTTTTCGCGCAAAGCCGCAAAGCGCGCAAAGAAAACCTAAACCCGATTTTTTTCTTTAAACCAAACGACTGGCCTCTTGCGTCTTTCTTTGCGCCTTGGCGGCTTTGCGCGAGACGCCTTTTTGCTCCGGCTTGTCCGGGTCAGGGATGAGCAAGCGGTCAGAGGATGATCAGGCCAGAGAAGCACCCCCTATGTTTCTCTTCGGCCGTTAAGGCGGGGGACACGCTCGCCAATCCACTTTTTTTGACGGAAAATGAGTTTTAAGATCAAAAAAGTCGAAAAAACCCCTTCCATTACCCTTAAATTACCCCGAAAACGCCATACTTTTCGTTGCACTTCCTGCAGGGATTTGCTATGATGACCGCGTTTTTAAAGGAATTCAAGGGTTTTCAGGAGGATAGATGCTGCGTTATTTGACTGCCGGCGAGTCCCACGGCGAATTGCTCATGGGCATTCTTGAAGGGATGCCGTCAGGACTTCTGATCAGGATCACGGACATCGACAACGAATTGTCCCGGAGGCAGGGCGGATATGGCCGCGGCGGCCGCATGAAGATCGAGAAGGACACGGTCAAGATCTATACCGGCGTTCGCTGGGGTAAAACGCTTGGCAGTCCCATCGGGCTTACGGTCCGCAATAAGGACTGGGAGAACTGGCGTGCCAAGATGTCCGCTGATCCCATGTTCCTGAACTCAGCCGAGGCCGTTACCCGTCCCCGGCCCGGCCATGCAGACCTTGCCGGTGCGTTGAAATACAATACCGCTGACGTCCGCAACATCCTTGAGCGTTCGAGCGCCCGGGAAACAGCCATGCGCGTTGCCGTGGGCGCCGTTGCCAAGCGGCTGCTCGAAGAGTTTCGCATCGAAGTGTCGAGCCATGTGGTGAGCCTCGGCGGGGTCTTTGCCAAGCTGCCGCAGGTGTCGCTCCAGGAGCTTCGCAAGCGCGCCAGGGCTTCGGAACTGCATTGCGCGGATCCCGACGCGGAGAAGCGCATGATGCGCAGGATCGACGAGGCGCGGAATGGCGGCGACTCTCTCGGCGGCGTGATCGAACTGATCGTCACCGGAGCGCCCGTCGGGCTCGGCAGCCATACGCACTGGGACCGGAAGCTCGATGCAAAGCTGGCAGGGGCGCTCATGAGCATTCAGGCCATGAAGGGTGTTGAGGTCGGCTCCGGATTCGGCGCTGCCAACAAGCCGGGGTCGCAGGTGCACGACGAGATCTTCTGGAACAAGAAAACGGGATTTACTCGCAAGACGAACCGGGCCGGAGGCATTGAGGGCGGCATGAGCAACGGCGAGCCCATCGTGCTCCGTGCTGCCATGAAGCCCATCCCGACGCTCATGAAGCCGCTTCGTTCCGTGGACATGGTTACTAAAAAGCCGTTCAAGGCGAGCATCGAGCGCTCCGATGTCTGCGCGGTCCCTGCAGCCGGCGTGGTTGCTGAGGCGGTGGTCGCCTTCGAGATCGCTTCCGCCATGATCGAGAAGTTCGGCGGCGACAGCATCGAAGAAATGAAACGGAACTATTGCTCCTACATGAAATACGTCAATATCCGGATGGATGCTGAACCGATGCCGGGGATGTGGTAGGGGGTTGGAAGTTGGGAGTTAGGAGTTAGGAGTTCGGAGTTCGGAGTTCGGAGTCAGGAGAACTACTCCTCTTATGCGCATCATGCTGAAAAGCGACCGCTGAAATTTGAGCGGACGCTTTTTTTTTGGGGCTATCTGTGGTAAACTCCGCCATGTTCAAAAACATCATTCTCACCGGATTTATGGGCGTGGGCAAGACCAGTGTCGGAACGCAGCTGGCGCGTGACCTCGGCTATGCCTTCGTCGATACGGACACACTTATCGAGGCCGACCAGCAGATGACCATCACCACGATCTTCGCGAAGCATGGGGAACCCTATTTTCGCGAGGTCGAGGCCAGGATCGTCCGCGAGGTGGCGGAGCGCGAGAGCCAGGTGGTCTCCACCGGCGGCGGAGCCGTGATCCGGGATGAGAACCGCGAGGCTTTCAAAAAAGCAGGACTCGTCGTCTGCCTGTCGGCGCGCCCCGAAGTGATCTTCGACCGGATCAAGCATGAGACCCACCGCCCCCTGCTCCAGACCCCCGATCCCCTCGGAAAGATCAAAGAGATGCTCGACAGCCGGACCCGGTTCTATGCACAGGCGGACATCACCATTGATACGTCGGAAAGATCGGTTGACCAGATCATCAGCGAGATCAAAGAGAGAATAAAACATGCATACTGTTAAGGTTCCCCTGGGAGAGAGAAGCTACGACATCGAGATCGGCATGAGCCTGGACCAGACCGGCCCAGAGATCAAAAGCCTCGGCCTGGGACAGAAGATCGCCGTTGTCGTCAATCCCACGGTCAAGGCGCTCTATGCCAAGCAGGTGATGGAAAGCCTCAAGGCGCAGGGCTTCATGGCCATGGTTATCGTCATTCCCGACGGCGAGCAGCACAAGGACCTGGACTGGGCCAACGCCATATACACATCGCTCCTTACCAATGCCTTCGACCGCAGGTCCCTCATCGTGGCGCTCGGCGGCGGTGTCATCGGAGACCTTGCCGGATTCGCCGCAGCCACGTACATGCGCGGCATCCCCTTTGTCCAGGTGCCGACCACGCTTCTTGCCATGGTGGACAGCAGCGTGGGCGGCAAGACCGGCGTGAACCATCCCATGGGCAAGAACATGATCGGCGCCTTCCATCAGCCCCAAAAGGTCCTGATGGACCTCGAGGTGCTTAAGACGCTTCCTAAAGAGGAGTTTCTTTCCGGCATGGCCGAGGTGATCAAGTACGGCGTGATATGGGACGGGGCGTTCTTTGACTACCTCGACAACAACCGCGACCGGATCCTCGGGCTCGATCGAGATGCTTTGATCCATGTTATCCGGCGCTCCTGCGAGATCAAGGCCGAGGTGGTCGGCAAAGATGAGCGCGAAGGGGGCCTCCGGGCGATCCTGAACTTCGGTCATACCGTCGGCCACGCCATCGAAAAAGCAGAAAACTACACCATGCGCCACGGAGAGGCGGTCGCCATCGGTATGGTCTACGCTTCGCGCCTCGCGTTTGCGACCGGGCTCTGCGATGCTTCTGTGCCTGAGCGCGTCGAGAAGCTCATCGCGTCCTACGGCCTGCCGACGAATTTGCGCTCGCTCAGCAGGAAGCCGACGGTGCAGGGACTGATGGATACCATGCAGATCGACAAGAAAGCCGAAGGCGGCAAGGTAAAGTTCGTGCTGCCGACGAAGATCGGCGAGGTGGTCATCACGAAAGAATGGGAAGAACAGAAGCTTCGGGAGCTGATCGCAGGATAGGGGAACGCGGTTCGAGGAGGGAAGGGTGAGCGAATATCTGTGGCACTGCCGGTTCTGCAACCGGGAGCAGACCGTGACCGGAGAGGGGTGGCAGGCCTCTGTCGCCGACCTCACGGCCGAGAACGCCGACGGCCCGCGCCGTCTGGTCGTCCAGTTCGTTGTCTGTCCCAACCCCGAATGCAGGAGGCTTTCGTTGAGCGTTGCTCTGCACGATCTGAAGGTCGTCGGCAACCGCTCCTACACGGGCAAGCTTATCAGGACCTGGCCCCTGCTGCCGCCGTCGAACGCACGCTCCTTTCCCGTGGCTATCCCTCCGCAGATCATGGAAGATTATCAGGAAGCCTGTCTCGCGATCGATTCCAGTCCCAAGGCCGCTGCCGCGCTGTCGCGCCGCTGCCTCTCGGAAATGCTGCGCGATTTCTGGCAGGTGCAGCCCGGCAGTCTCAGCGACGAGTTCCGCCAGGTCAAGGGAATCGTGGACCCCCTTACCTGGGAGGCAATCGAATCCGTCCGAAAGAGCGGCATGATCGGCGCCCGGATGGAGAGCGAAGGCGCGGAGATCCAGGATACGGAGCCCGGCGAAGCAAAGATGCTGATCAACCTGATAGAAATGCTCATTGAGGATTGGTATGTGGGCCGTGAAGAGCGGCGAAAGCGTTTGAAGGATATCCGGCAGATCACCGGTGAAGGCGAGTCAGTGCCGACAGGCGATTAAATAGTTTTAGGTCTTGAGTAATTACAATGTCGTTTTGAAAAATTTGCTTCCATCTGCGAAATCTGCGATACTATTTTGATCTGAGCAGCTGCTATTTTAACAGTACCCAATGAACAGGCATTTGCAGGCTCGATGCATGGTATACTTCCGTTTATGAACACACCTGCCTTTACGCGGCTCATTGAGCTGCGGTCCCTCACGCAACAGCCGATCTATCTGGTGGGCGGTTCCGTCCGCGATCTGCTGATCACGGACCAGCTGTTCAAGGACATCGACCTCATGATGCCGTCGGGGTCCGATACGGTTGCGCGCTCGTTCGCCGATGCGATCAACGGAAGCTTTTTCTTTCTCGACGAGGAACGCCGGATCACGCGCGTCATAAAAAGAACGGATGACGCTGTTCTGCAATTCGACTTCACCAACTTCGAAGGCCCGGACCTTGCTGCCGACCTGGGGCGGCGGGATTTTACCATGAATGCCATGGCGCTCGATCTGCGCGAGTATCTGCGGACCGGATCGCTTGACCATGTCGTTGATCTGTTTAACGGCAGAGCGGACGTGCAGAACAAGCTTATCAGGATTACGAAGCCTGAGGTGCTGGAAGAGGACCCGCTCCGGTCATTGCGCGCGGTCCGGTTCGCTGCAACGCTCGGATTCACCCTGGAAGCAGAAACAGCGGGGCAGATACGGTCCCGGGCCGCCCTGATCAACCATTCAGCGCCGGAGCGGATCAGAGATGAGTTCTTCCAGATCCTGGCGCAGCGCGGGGCAACTGCCTACCTGGCACTTCTGGATTCCCTGGAACTTCTGCCGCAGCTCCTGCCGGAGCTCGAACCGCTTAAGGGGTTTGCGCCCGGCAGGTATCACGTCTACGACGTCCGGACCCACTCGCTCAAAGCGGCGGAGCAGGTGGACAGCGTGCTCGACGAACTGGGGCGGATTGCTCCTGATCATGCCGACCGTGTCCTTACGCACCTTGACGAACCGCTGGAGCAACTGATCCCCCGCAAGGCAGCGCTCCGTTTTGCCTGCCTCCTGCACGATATTGCCAAACCCGAGACCTTTACCCAGGATGAGGGGCGCATCCATTTTTACTATCATGACAGCATCGGCGCTGACAAGGCGAAAAAAACCTGCCAACGCTTCAGGCTTTCGCGCGACACTGAGGCCGTGGTCACCGGCGCTATCAGGCAGCACATGCGGCTCTTTAACCTCTCCGCGCCGGGAGGGCCTAGCAAAAACGCAATGTATCGCTATTGCCGCGACATGCGTGACGGACTGCCGGAAAGCCTCATCCTTGCCCAGGCGGATGCGCGCGCAACACTCGACATCATGCCGAAAGAGCTGTTCACGGACACGGAGCGTCCCATGGCAACGGTGCTCGCCTATTACTACGAAAAGTTCCTCAAGGCAGAAGCAAAACCGCTCGTGACCGGAAGGGACCTTATTGCCCGCGGATTCACGCCCGGCCCGCGCTTTCGCGAGATCCTCGATGAGATCAGGGAACAGCAGGCGGCAGGCACGCTCCCGGACCGGTCTGCGGCGCTTGACCTTCTCAGGCAGATAGTCGCTTGATATTCCGGGGAGAAAGGAGGATGCCATGGACGCAAAATATGAGAACATGACCAGCGAAGAGCTGAAGAGAGAGCTGTCGAGGCTTAAAGAGAATCTCTGCGACATCGAGGACCAGCACAACTTTACCTTTGTCAAAACCTCGGTCCACATCGGAGCTGAAAAAGCCCAAAACATGCAGCAGGAATATGAACAGGAATGCCGGGAGCATGCTGAGAGCATTGCAGCACTGGAAAAGATCCTGAAGTCACGGGGGGGAGCGCTCTGACGCAGTTCGCTTACGGTTCTCCGGCCTATTTCAACGGGCGGCGTGGCGAAGCTGCAGTTGCGTGAATCGATAACTATTGCGCACCCGTGCCGGTCACCTGGATGTAAAATTTCAATTGACTAGCTTTTTAAACTTGTGGTATTGTACAGAGCCGTAGCATTCAAATTTAAAAGGGGGAGTAAATAATATGAAGAAAGTAGCCGCAGTTCTCGCAGTTGCAGTCATGGTTGTGTCCCTGTTTTCCCTGGCCGTTGCAGCAGAGATGAAGAAGGGCACGGTGAAGGCTGTTGATGCAAAGGCAGGCACCATGACGTTCTGTGCCGAAGGAACCTCCACCGATGTTGTGCTCAAAGCTGACAAGTCCGTAAACCTCGGCGCCGTAAAGGCCGGTGATAAGGTGGAGATCTCCACCGAGAAGGACTCCGTGATGAGCCTCAAGGCAGCCGCCGCAAAAAAAGCACCGGTGGGTTGCTAATACTCGCATTTTTTTTTACGGCCGCCTGGCATCAGGCGGCCGTAACTTTTTCTACCCCGTCGATCAAAGCCGTCCATTCCGCTTTTCTCCCTTCCAGCACGTTTCACCCCTGAGGCAGAATATGCCTTGCAAACAACGAAATTGCTTGATTTCGCGGCTCTTTTTGTCTATTATGATGGCTCTGTAAAACAAAACCCAAGGAGGCGTACGCAGTGATCAAAGTAAACGTTGATGAGCTTCAGGAGCAGATCAAGAAATTGAAGCAGGCCGCAGCTGAAAAAGCAAAAAAGGCAGAAGGAAAAAAATCAGAACCCGAGGCACGCGAGGCGCTCAAGAAGGTCAAGCGGGCACAGCGCAAACTCCGTACGGCAACGTCCTACAAGGCAGCCGCTAAAAAGGCAGCTGCTGATAAGGCAGCCGCCGCTGAAAAGGCCACTGCATAAGGGACGGGACCTTCCCATGAGCACTTGTACTGCACGGTGTTGCGCACGAGGTCTGAGCATCTCTGCCTGCATCGTGTTTGTCGTTATGACCGCGTCCTGTGTTGGTACGGCTGACATGGCCGCGAAGCCGGTCTCGCCTTTGTTGCAGGCGGAGACGGCTGCACCGACGGTCACGGCATTCCGCCAGACAGGGATGGCGTCCTGGTACGGAAAGGACGTGCACGGCAAGGGGGCAGCCCGTGGCGAAATGGCCCTGTCAGCCATACATCGTACGCTGCCGCTCGGCAGCATGATCCGCGTCACGAACCTTGCGAACGGCCGGAACGTTGCCGTGCGGGTCATTGGCCGCGGCCCCTTTATCAAAAGCCAGGTGGTAGAACTGTCCTATGCTGCCGCCCGCGAGCTCGGTTTTGCGGCAGAAGGCACGGCGCAGGTCGCGATCGAGCGTCTCGATGAACTTCCCGGAGCTCCCTTCTTTACGGTCCATGCAGCACAGTATGTCGAGGAAGAGAATGCCCGGCTGCTGAAAGAGCGCCTCTCGGCGAAATTCGAGATCGTGTCGATCATCCCGGAAGCAACGAACCTCGGCGTGTTGTATCATGTCGAGGTCGGTGTTTATGCGACCGAGGAAAAGGCGGAGCTCGTGTCAGGCAGGGTCATGCAGGAAGGTCTTGAACCGGTCGTGATCAGAAAAGACTAATAAACCAAAAAACGGCGCAAGGACAGACCGCTACCGGCAGGGCAGAAAACCAACTATGAAAATTAGCGTCGTCAACGGCACGTTTGAAAAACTGAAAACAGGAGCAGCAGTACTTCCCGTGTTCGAGGACGGAAAGCCCGGCCCGGAGCTCGAGCGCGTGGACACCATCCTGGGAAAGATGGTCTCCCGGCTCATCAAGCGGGGGGATTTCACGGCCCGGCCCGGCAGCGTCCATCTTCTCTATCCCGGGGCAGGCATGGCCGCCGAGCGGCTCATCCTGGTGGGGCTCGGCAAACGGTCCGATCTTTCCCTGGACCGGCTCAGGCTGGCAGCGGGCAGGGCAGCTTCCCATGCCCGGAGCAGCGGGGCGGGATCGATCCTGTTCGCTGCAGAGGGACTGGGCCTGAATGCTGAAGAAACGGCGCAGGCGCTGACCGAGGGGAGTATGCTCGGGCTTTACCGGTTCCTGAAATATAAAACGAACGACGAAAGCAGTAAACGAAAAGAGCTCACGGCTGTTACGCTACTCGCCAAGACGTCCCCTTCGATCGCCGCAATGCGCAAGGGCGTGACTGCAGGCAGGATCATCGCCGAATCAACTGCCATGGCGCGCGACATGGTGAATCATCCCGGAGCGGACCTGACACCGGCGATTCTGGCCGGACGCGCCCGGGAGATCGGCAGGCAGTACGGACTGAAGGTCACGGTCCTGGAGCGGAAGCAGATCGAAAAGCTCGGCATGGGCGCGCTCCTCGGCGTCGCGGCCGGCAGCATCCAGCCTCCCCGGTTCATCATCATCGAATACCGCGGCGGAGGCGCCCGCCCGTTCATCGCGCTCGTGGGCAAAGGCATCACCTTCGACGCAGGCGGCATCTCGATCAAGCCGGCCGAGAACATGGACCGGATGAAGGACGACATGTCCGGCAGCGCGGCAGTGCTCGGCGCCATCCGCAATGCAGCGGCGCTGAAGCTCAAACTGAACATCGTCGGCCTGCTTCCTGCGGCGGAGAACATGCCGGGCGGCAAGGCGCTGAAACCCGGCGATGTGCTCACGACCCTTTCGGGCCAGACCATTGAGATCATCAATACCGATGCAGAGGGAAGGCTTATCCTTGCCGATGCGCTGACCTACGCCTGCAGATACAAACCGGCCGTGATCGTCGATATTGCAACGCTCACCGGCGCCTGCACCATCGCCCTGGGACACGAGGCCATCGGCATGCTTGGGACCGCGGACCGCTATAAAGAGCAGATGCGCGCTGCCGGTGAAAAGACCGGCGAGCGAGTGTGGGAGCTGCCGCTCTGGGAAAGCTATTATGACCAGATCAAGAGCGACATCG
>Ga0334722_10001248_pt1 | contig 32778 bp, 31 predicted proteins | sample C3_bottom_MG_FD_207210 | JGI IMG/M metagenome (GOLD analysis project Ga0334722, IMG submission 207210) | Sediment microbial communities from Yellowstone Lake, YNP, Wyoming, USA - C3_bottom | ecosystem: Environmental > Aquatic > Freshwater > Lake > Sediment | place: USA: Wyoming | collected... | reverse complement strand
GTGAGGTGCGTGTAGTCCAAGGGGATGCTCCTTGATTGCCTAGGAACAAGAAAGGTACACCCCAACGCATCTCACCTTCCTCTAAACCCCAGATGTCGCACTTCGACGTTAAATTCGCAAACAGGCCGAAGAAGCAGTATTGACGCGGTTCTCCGGCCTATAGGCTGGAGAGCGGCGCCAGCATTCCCTCCCCAGGCCGATCGAACAACACTCACGCAAACCACTTCACCACCTCAAACCGCTTGCCGCCCTTCAAGCGATAGACGCCGAAGTCGCGCAGATCCACCGTCAAAATGGCGCGGCACCCTGAGCGCTCGGCCAGCCAAACGAGCGCTGCATCGGCGAAGTCGATGTCGCGGTCGGCGTACTTACCGATAATCGCGGCGATGTCGCCGTACGCGGCGGCCGGAAGCTCCAGGGTTTTGAGCCGCCCGGATTGCACCAGGTCGAGAAGGTGGATCTTGGCGCGGGCGTCGAGAAAGAAACTGGTTTCGACCACCACCGAGGAGACCGTCAGCAGCGGTCCGGCATGGCGCCGGAAAAAGCCACTCGCCGCGGTGTGCAGCGGGTCGGTGCGCCGCCCGAGCGCAACCAGGAAGCCGGTATCGACGAGCAGCCTGGCCACGCTAGCCCTTGCCGCGGAAGCGCTCGCGCAACAGGCTCTTGGTATGGCGTGCCACGTCTCCGGCAGTCGTGTCGCTGCCGACAAACGGATGGTTCAGGTCGGCCTTGCCTTCGTTGGGGGACCGCAGCAATTCTTGCAGCGCGCGCTTCACGGCCTCGCTCTTGCTGACGCCTTGAGCGACACAATATTCGGCGAGGTCCTGCTCCACGCGTTCGGGGAGACGTACGGTTAGGGTCATCGAGAGATCCTTGATGTAATACGCATTTTGTCTAATTGTATTACAAACCGGCTCACGCTGCCAGCCTCTCAGCAAGCCGCCGAAGGGATTGGGGTTCAGTCTACTTGAGCGCCGCGATCGCGCGCGCCGGCCCGGTGAGATCCAGGATGTGCATGCCGCCGCCGGCGCGGTCGACGATGTAGATGTAGCCGCGCGCGTCGACTTCGACGTTGTTCGTATAAGTCGCACCGCTGCCGCCGGGGGCAGGAATGTAATAGCCGACCTCCTTCGGATGATACGGATCGCGGACGTCCACCGCGCGCACCCCGGCGTTGAAGTGGGCGAAGAACACGATGCGCCGGTAGTACACCGGCGCGAAGCTTTCGTTGGACGAGTGCGTGCCGAAGCGCCCGCCGCGGCGGCAGAAGTCGCCGCTCGCCTCATCCACGGTCCAGTTGGCCACCACCTGGGGCCGGGCTTCGGCGCTCACGTCCACCATCCACGCCTTCTGCCGCGGCTCGCGGCAGCCCTCGGCCAGGGATTCGCTGGTGACGACGACAAAATCGCGCGCGCCGCCCAGCACCGGGAACGCGGTATGCGCGCCGGCATCCGGCCCGAGATCGAGCCGGCCGACCTGCGGGTACAGCAGGTTTCGCGGCGTCGGTTCCTTCGGGCCGTTGAGCAGCTTGTCGCGGTCCACGATCTGCAGGATGCCGTAGCTGCTGGTGCCGTAGCCGAAATACACGCGCCCACCCCTGGACCCCGTGGAAATCGGGCCGTGCAATTCGGTCGGCACCGGTCCGCTCGCCCCCGGCTCCTGTCCGGGCAGGCCAAAGTTGCGGATGAACACCGGCTTGGCGGGATTGCCCAGGTCGAAAATCTGGGTCATGCGCGAAGTGCGCCAGCCGGGCACGCCCGAGACCAGGTAGGCGATGCCGCTGTCGCACTCCCACCAGTTCTTGTGCGTGCCATGAAGACCGCCCGCCACGGTGCCCACCAGCACGGGCCGGGCCGGATCGGCGACATTCCACACTTCGTGCGCGGAGTTGCCAAGCGTGCGCAGCAGATACACGCTCCCCTTGTCGGCGCGCGGAAGTTCAGCGCCGTCGCACACCCGCACCATCTGCGCGCCGCCGCCGGGCGCGCCCGGGATGTGAGCGATCAGTCTTGGCTGCTTCGCATGGGTCACGTCGAGGATCGCCGTGCCGTTGGGCTCGATCTTCCCATTGAGCGCATTGGGCGCACTGCCACCGTGCAGGCCGATGTAGGCGATCCAGCGCCCGCCCTGCGCGTGCACCAGCGGCTGATAGGCGCTGCGGCCCTGCAGGTCGTGGCGGCCGGCGAGTTCCATGTTGCGCCGTTCCGCCTGATCCGGCGCCTGAGCCGTCGCGGCCGCGCACGCAGCAGCAAGAATTGCCGGCGTCAGAATACGAATCAAGGCACGCGCACAGCCGTATCGACGCACCGCCGCGCCCCGCTCCGATCGTCGCAGCGCCAGCCTGGCTACTTGAACACCAGCGGCAGCCACAGCGACAGCCATGGGATGTAGGTGAGCACCAGCAAGGCGAGTATCAATATGCCGACATACGGGGTCACTTCACGGATCACCACGCCGAAACGAACCTTGGTAACGGAGCTGGCGACAAACAGCAGAACGCCGACCGGCGGTGTCAACTGGCCGATGGTCAGGTTGACCAGCAGGATGATGCCAAAGTGGGTGAGATCAATATGGTACAGATTCAACACCGGAATCAGGATCGGGACCAAAATGATCATGATCGCGATCGTCTCCATGAAACAGCCGAGTATCAACAGTGCGATGTTAAGCAGAAGCAGGATAACCCAGGGTTTGTCGGTGGTGTGCGTCAGGAGATCTGAAAGCAGCTGCGGCGCCTGATGGAAGCCCAGATACCAGCTGAACGGGGATGCGGCCGCCACGATCAACAGGATGACCGCGGTCTCCTTGGCGGTTTGCAGCAGGATCTTCGGCAACTGGGACCATTTCAGCGTTCGGTAGACGTACAAGCCGACGATCAGCGAATACGCCGCAGCGACGCCTGCGATCTCGGTGGCGGTAAAAATCCCCATGCGGAAGCCGCCCAGGATCAGCACCGGCATGAACAAGGCCCAGACCGCGTTGCGGAACTCAGTCTTCAAGCGGCTCCAGGCAAACGCCTGATCCTTCGGGTACTGGCGTTTGTGCGCAACGTAGGCCGTCAGCACCAGCATCGCCCCGGCCATGACCAGGCCGGGTATGATGCCGGCCCAGAACAGGTCGCCGAGCGAAATGTTGGCCTGCCAGGCGTAAATCACCATCAGGATCGACGGCGGAATGATCGGACCCAGCGTGGCGGCGGCGGCGCAGAGCGCGGCACCGAAGCCCGGGTCGTAGCCGGCCTTGGTCAGCTGCGGCACGAACACCCGTGACATTGCCGCGCAATCCGCGACCGATGAACCCGAGATACCCGACAGGAAGATTTCGCCCACGATGGCGGTATGCGCCATGCCGCCGCGGATATGCCCGACAAAGGCGCGCGTGAATGCGAAGAGTTTTTCGCTGATGCCGGAGTCGTTCATCAGAGAACCGGCCAGCGTGAATAAAGGAATGGCCAGCAACGGGAAGGATTGCACGCCGGTCACAACACGTTGTGCGACCACCGACATCGGGATGCCTTCAATCCCGATGACCAGCAGCGAAGCGCCGATCATCGCCAGTGCGATCGGCAACCCGATGAGCAGCAGCAGCGTAAAGGAGACGAGCAGTATGGTCACTGCACACCCCCTTCACTGATGACCAGAACTTCGGTTTCGCCACGGAATACCGGCGCGGCTCCCTGATCCATCCACATCCGCAGCACATGGATCAGCATCAGGATCATCCCGGCCGGCATCGCCGCCGCGAACCAGGCCTTGGAGACGCCCAGCATTGGCGACTCCACGACCAGTTCCTGCAGCACTTGTTCATAGCAGGCCCAGATCGTAGTCAGGATAATTGCGATCCCGATTACCAGCGTCAGCGTGTTCAGCCATTGGAACTTCGGCATGCGAAAAACCGGCGCCACCACGTCGATGCGTATATGCATCTGCGACCGCACGGCAGCCGCCGCGCCGAGAAATACCATCCAGGTCAGCAGGGCGACTATCAGTTCCTCGCCCCAGGTCAGCGGGCTGTTGAAAACATAGCGCAGAGCCACCGAGAGGACTACCAGCCCGGCCATCAGGGCGTGAATGACGATGATGACAACGTCCTCGATGGCGGCGATTGCGTCATCGAGGCGGCCAAGGATCTTGCGAAAGGCTCCCACTGGCGTCCCCAGAGGCGGCTCTGTCAGGCGTGTCGGCGTGGTCCGCTAGCGCCTCGCGCCCGACGCGTCGACGGCTGCACGCACGCGCTGCAGATTCGCCTCGCCCCAGCGCGATTCCAGCTTCTTCAGCGCGGGGCCCATTTTGGCGGAAAAAGCGGCACGGTCAGGCTTGTCGACGATGGCGGTCTTGCCGCCCTTGCGAATTTCTTCCAGCATGCTCGTTTCGCGCGCCTGCTGCAGTTTGGAATTCTTCGCCGACGCCGCGGCGGCTTCTTCCATCAGTACCTTTTGGAATTCGGGCGACAGCTTGTCGAACGAGCGCTTGTTGATGATCATCGTATTGTTCTGGAGCATGTGGCGGGTCATCGACAGATGCGCCTGCACCTCGTAGAACTTGCGCGAGTAGATCGTCGGAATCGGATTTTCCTGTCCGTCCACCGTCTTCTGCTGCAGCGCGGTATAGACCTCGCCGAACGGTATCGGCGTCGGCGCCGCGCCCATGGCGCGGATCATCTCCACCCAGACAGGCGATTCCGGTACGCGGATTTTCATCCCGGCGAGGTCTTCCGGGCGTGTCACCGCACGGGTTCCGGTCGTCAGGTTGCGCCAGCCCCAGTACCAGATCTTCGACAGCATCAGCACGCCGTGCTTGTCGCGCAGGTCGTCGAACTGCGGCTGAAACGCGGGGCCGGTGATGACCTTTTCGGCCTGAGCCCAGTCGGTCCAGAGAAAAGGCGCGCTGGCGATCTCCAGGGCCGGCACCAGGTTGGACAGAGCCGGCATCGAGGGAGCGGAAATGTCGAGCGCGCCCGACTTGACCTGTTGAATCAGGTCGGCTTCCTTGCCAAGTTGCTCGGCCGGAAAAACCTTGACCGTGACCTCACCTTTGGTGCGCTGGGTGACCTTGTCGGCAAATTCCTGGAACAGGTCGGTGGCGATTTCCCCGTTGTTGTTTGCGTGCCCGAAGCGCAGCGTGGTGGCTGCCGAGGCGACCGTGGACGCGACAGCGAATGCGGCAAACACCGACGCGGCAAGAGTTGAAACGAGCTGCTTTTTCGTAATAAAGCGACGCATATAACCTCCCTATCGAATGAAACGTAAAGTTGTGCTGCAGACGATGTCCGGCGAATTGCGCGAGCGCCTAATGGCGAAATCGAATTGTCATTTCATGTAGAAAATTGGACTCGCCCGGGAGCGCCGACAGACTATATGGTTATTGTCCGCAATCGTCAATAATATTTGTGATTTGTGCGGACATTAGTCATAATTGCCGCGACCGGCGGCGAGAATCCGCAGCGGCCGGCCCGCCGCAATGCCGTCGCGGGCGCGTTCATCAACACGAGTCGCATTCCATGAAAAAGCATCCGGCGCGGGGCGTTGCCAGGCCGCGGAAAGCGAACGCAGGCCGCAACCAGGCGCCCATCTATGCGCTGATCACGAACCTGCTGCGGACAGCCATCCGCAATGGAACCCTCAAAAATGGGGCGGTAATCCTCGAGGGGCCCGTCGCCGAGATCCTGCGATCGACGCGCACGCCCGTGCGCCAGGCGCTGCATAAACTGAAGGAAGAGAGGCTGGTGAGCCGCTTCGACGGCCGCGGGTATGTGGTTGGACCGCCTGGCGTCGCGCCGCGGCGGATTACGGTGACCGCTTCCATGCTCGGGATCAAGGGCGACGCCGGGCCTTTGCGCAAGACGCCGGGGTGGGAAGGCATTTACGACGAGGTGGAGCGGGACGTCGTGCATCTGTCGGTCTTCGGACGCTATCGCGTGAGCGAACTGGAGCTCGCCCGGCACTTCGGCGTCGGTCGAATGGTCGCGCGTGACGTGCTGCTTCGGCTGGAAGGCCTGGGCCTGCTGGAGAAGGACGAGCGGCTGCGCTGGGTAATCATGCCATTGGATGCAAGCCGGATCAGCCATCTCTACGAATTGCGCCGGCTGCTGGAACCGGCCGCCCTGATCGCCGCGGCGAGCCAGGTAGCGGCGGGTGAAATCGAGGCCATGATGGTCGAGCTCAGGAAGGCAATGCGCGCCTATCCAAGAATAACGCGCTCGGCTCTGGACGCGCTTGAGATCAAATTGCATGTCAAGCTGTTGGCACACTGCCCGAACAAGGATCTCCTGCAGAGTCTTCAACGCACGCGCTGCACCCTGACCTTGAGCAAACATGTTCTTGGGGTGGCGATACCCATGCCAAAGCGGGATCCTTTCATGAAGGAACATCTTTCCATCCTCCGTGCAATTGCAGGCAAGAGATTTCAGCAGGCAGATAGCTTGCTGCGCAAACATCTCGAGAATTCGTGCGCGAAGGTCACCGAAAGGGTCGAGGCGGTCCGAGCCACCTCCGCGATGCCGAACATCGCTTACGTCACCTAGCATCAAGGAAAATCCATGCCGATTACTCCCTCCTCGGCGCAGATTGCCGCCGGCATCCAGACCTGGATACGCTGCGAATCGCCTTCGAACTCACCTCAGGGCATTGCCGCCATGGCGGCCATGGTGGAACAGCACGCCAAGGCTGCAGGCCTGGCGGCGCAGGTCACTTCACTGGGAGACCAGACCGGCCCGCTGCTGCGCATCAGCAACCGCGCCGCCGGCGATGGCCGCGCCGGCATCCTGATCCTGGCCCATCTGGATACCGTGCATCCTTTTGGCACTCTGCAGCAAAACGCGTGTCGCATCGAGGGCGACAGGTTGTACGGCCCCGGCGGCTACGACATGAAGGGAGGCATTTATCTGGCGCTGACCGCCTTGGGCCAGTTGGCCGCACCCGGTTCCACCGCCTTGCCCATCGATTTTTTGCTGGTGCCCGACGAAGAAACCGGCAGTTGCCGGTCGCGTGCATCGATCGAACGCTACGCCAGGCAGGCCCGCTACGCGCTGGTCTGCGAGCCCGCGCGCGCCGATGCCGGCAAATGCGTTACCGCGCGCAAAGGCACGGGCATGCTGCGTCTGAAGGTGCAGGGCCGGCCCGCGCATGCGGGCGTGCAGCACGAACTGGGCCGCAGCGCCATCCGTGAAATGGCCCATCAGGTGCTGGCGCTGGAGGCCATGACCGACTATGCGCGCGGCATTACCGTCAGCGTGGGCACGATCTCGGGCGGCACTGTGACTAACACTGTGCCGTCGCAATGCGAGGCCATGGTGGACTTTCGCGTGCCCGACATGCAGTCCGCGGAGGACATCCTTGCGAAAATGCGCGCGCTGAAACCAGTGGGTCCGGACGTAACACTGGAAATCGACGCCGAACTCAACCGACCGCCCATGGTCAAGACCGATGCGGTCGCCGACCTGCTGGCGCGTGTGCAGCCCTGGGCTGCCGAAGCCGGCATGGTGCTGGAGGATGCCCCGATGACCGGCGGCGGCAGCGATGCCAACTTCACCGCGGCACTGGGTGTTCCGACGCTGGACGGGCTGGGGGTTGACGGCGACGGCGCGCACAGCCTGCACGAATATCTTCTTGTCTCCACGCTGGTGCCCCGACTGTCCTTCTGGAAGCGGTTGCTGAAGAATCTGGACTGAGCTTGGTGGTCATGGATCTTCAACGCCGTCCCGGATTCATCCCGCGATATCCGAACTAAAGTTCTTTTTGGCGCATGCGGCAGCGCTTCCGGTAAACTAGCGCTCCCCCAATTCGGCCCTTGCACCATGCGCGAACCCGCACCCAAGACCATTTATCTCAAGGATTACACCCCGCCCGCGTTCCTGATCTCGGCCATCGCCCTCGATGTCGACATCCGCGACGACCATGCGCTGGTGCGCGCACGCCTGGAACTCGCCCGAAACCCGAAGTCCGCGGATGCGCACGCACCCCTGGTCCTGGACGGCGAGGAGATCGAACTGGTGTCGGTCGCGCTGGACGGCCGTGCGCTGACGCCTGCGGAATACGCGCTCGGCACCGAGAGCTTGAGCATCGCCAAGGTGCCCGATCGCTTCACCTTGGAAACCGTGTCGCGCATCCGCCCGCAGCGCAATACCCGGCTCGAGGGCCTGTACGCCTCGAACGGCGGCATGTTCACCCAATGCGAGGCGCAGGGCTTTCGCCGCATCACCTGGTTTCTCGACCGCCCGGACGTGATGGCGCGCTATACCAACACCATACACGCCGACCGTACACGCTATCCGGTGCTGCTGTCGAACGGTAATCTGGCCGCGGCGGGCGAGGAGGCCGACGGACGGCACTGGGCGAAATGGGAGGACCCGTTTCCCAAGCCTTCCTATCTGTTCGCCATGGTGGCGGCGAAACTGGAAAAGCTGGAGGACAGCTTCGTCACCCGCTCCGGGCGCAGGGCCAAACTTGCCGTCTATGTCGATCCGGGCAAGCTCGACCAGTGCGGCTTCGCCATGCGCTGCCTGAAAAGCGCGATGAAATGGGACGAGGACGTGTTCGGCCTGGAACTCGATCTGGAGGGCTACATGATCGTGGCCGTGAGCGATTTCAACTCCGGCGCGATGGAAAACAAGGGCCTCAACATATTCAACACCAAGTACGTGCTCGCCCGGCCCGACACCGCCACCGACATCGATTACCAGAACATCGACCGCGTGGTGGCGCACGAATATTTCCACAACTGGACCGGCGACCGCGTCACCTGCCGCGACTGGTTCCAGTTGTCGCTGAAGGAAGGCCTCACCGTGTTTCGCGATCAGGAATACGGCGCGGACATGTACTCGCGCGCGGTGCAGCGCATCGTCGAGGTGCGCGGCCTGCGCGCGGCGCAGTTCCCCGAGGACGCGGGTCCGATGGCGCACCCGGTGCGGCCGGCCGCCTACATGGAGATCCGCAATTTCTACACCATGACGGTGTACGAAAAAGGCGCCGAAGTGGTGCGCATGCAGCACACGCTGCTCGGGCCGGCCCTGTTCCGCAAAGGCATGGACCTGTATTTCGAACGCCACGACGGCGAGGCGGTGACCACCGACGATTTCGTCCAGGCGATGGCCGACGCGAGCGGCATCGATCTCGCCCAGTTCCGCCTCTGGTACGAACAAGCGGGCACCCCTGTGGTGGAAGCCCAAGGCAAATACGACGCAGCCGCCAGGCGCTATACCCTGACGCTGAAACAGTCCTGCCCTCCCACACCAGGACAGGAGACCAAACTGCCGTTTCACCTGCCGTTCGCGCTCGGGCTGGTGGGTCCGGACGGCAAGGACCTGCCTCTGCTGCTGGAGGGAGAAACACCCGGAGACCTGCCCGCAAGCGGGCAGCGCACCGAAGAAATCACCCGCGTGCTGTCGCTGCGTCAGCGCGAGGAGCGCTTCGTGTTCACCGAAGTGCCGGCGCCGCCGGTGCCCTCGCTGCTGCGCAATTTTTCCGCGCCGGTGAACGTGAAATTTGCCTACAGCGAAGCCGATCTGACGCATCTGATGGCGCATGACGCGAACGCGTTCAACCGCTGGGAAGCCGGCCAGCGGCTCGCGCTCGCGCTGATCCTCGGCGGCATCGAAGCGCTGCGCGCGCAGGGGAAGGATGCGGCGGGCGCTGCGATGGCGCCCGCGGCCTTCGTCCGCGCCTTCGCGCGGGTTCTGGACGACGCGCCGCGCGATCCGGCCTTCGGCGCCGAAGCCCTGGCGCTCCCGTCTGAAGTCACTATCGCCGAGCAGTTGGAGGAGGTCGACCCGGACGCCATCCATGCGGTGCGCAACGGCCTGCGGCGCGCTCTGGCGCAGGCCCTGCGCGGCGAGCTGCTCGCCACCTACCGCGCGCAGGCCGTGCCCGGCGCCTACGATCCGAACGCGCAAGCCGCGGGCAAGCGCGCATTGAGAAACCTCTGCCTGGGCTATCTGCTGGAGCTCGACCACGCCGAAATGCGCGCGCTGGCGCTAGCGCAGTTCGAGCGCGCCGATAACATGACCGATACCATGGCGGCGCTCTCCGCACTCGCCAATTGCGCCTGCGCCGAGCGCGCGCAAGCCCTCGATGCCTTCTACGCCAAATGGAAGCACGAACCGCTGGTGGTGGACAAGTGGCTGGCGGTGCAGGCCGGTTCGCGCCTGCCCGGGACGCTGGGCGAGGTACGGAAACTGCTGGCGCACCCGGCATTCGACATCCGCAACCCGAACAAGGTCTACGCGCTGATCCGCAGCTTCTGTTCCAACCATGTGCGCTTTCACGCCGCCGACGGCGGCGGCTACGCCTTCCTCGCCGAACAGGTGATCGCCATCGACGCCTTCAATCCGCAGGTCGCGGCGCGCATGGCGCGCGCCTTCGACCGCTGGCGCAAGTTCGATGCCGGGCGCAGGCAGCACGCCAGCGCGGCGCTCGCGCGCATCCGCGACACGCAGGGGCTGTCGAACGACGTGGCCGAAATCGTGAGCAAGGCGCTCGCTTAACGGATCAGGGCGACTTTTTTCTGCACCCGCTGGTCGAAGCGAGCCAGGGTTACCACCACGCGCTCGTGCGTGCCGTCGCCAATCAGCTCGACGGCATCGGAGGCGGCGACGCGGAAAGTCAGCAGGCGGCCGTCGATCTTGACCAGCTCGGCCTCGGCGCTGACGCGCATGCCCACCGGCGTCGCCGCGAAGTGGCGCACATCGAGGTGGGTTCCCAGGCTCTGCTGCCCCGGCGGCAGCAGATGTTCCACCGCCGCCAGGGCGGCCGCCTCGATCAGATTGATCATCACCGGCGTCGCCAGCACATGCACGCGGCCGCTGCCCACTTTCGGCGCGGTATGCTCCTCGCCCACTACGATCTCGGCCTTGCCCTTGAGACCCAGATGCAATCCGGCCATATCGCCCATGCTGCTCTCCGCTATTGGATGGCTGATGTTAGTCGATGCGGATCTCGCTGTCCTTGACCGCGGGCAAGCCGCGGCGCAGCGGCGTTTTTCGGCAGACCGGAACTACAGGCCCTGACTGATGCGCTACCATGGCGGGTGTGGCGGCCACACCGGCAACAGCCGTGGTGAAATTACAAGGGGATCATTCATGCAGTCTTACTGGGTACAATCGGGCGCGGATCAAACGACGCTGGAGCGGCGCGAAGTTCCCGCGCCCGAGCCGGCGGCAGGACAGGTGCTGGTGCGCGTGCACGCAGCCGGGCTCAATCGCGGCGAGTTCATCGCCGGCCACGGACTGACCAAGCCGGGGGCGGCGAAACCGGCCGGCATGGAGGGCGCGGGCGAGATCGTCAAACTCGGTGCCGGCGTAACCGGATTCAAGACCGGTGACCGTGTCATGGGGCGCTGTCCCGGGGCGTTTGCCGAGTACGCGCTGATGGATGCGCGCGAAGCCATCGCCATTCCGCCGCGCCTGTCGTGGGAAGAAGCCGCCGGTATTCCGCTGACTTTCATGGTGGCGCAGGACATGCTCATCGATCAAGGCAAGCTCACCGCCGGCCAATGGCTGCTGGTGACCGGCATATCCTCGGCGGTCGGCGTTGCCGCGCTGCAGACGGCGAAAGCGCTGGGGGCGAAAGTGATCGGCACCTCGGGCTCGGCGGAAAAGCTCGAACGGTTAAAGGCCTTCGGACTGGACATCGGCATCTGCACCCGCAAGGCCGATTTCTGCGACGCGGTCATGGCCGCCACGGGCGGCAAAGGCGTCAACCTCGTCGTCAACAACGTCGGCGGCTCGGTGTTCGCCGAGTGCATACGCGCGCTCGCCTTCCAGGGCCGGCTCGCCACCGTGGGCTATGTCGACGGGGTGCTGACGGCCGAAATCGACATCGAAGCACTGCACGCGAAGCGACTGACGCTGTTCGGCGTTTCCAACAAGCTGCGCAGCGCGGAACAGAAACTCGAATCCCGGCGCGGCTTCGTCGCCGATATCCTCCCGGCGATCGCCGATGGGCGCATCCGCCCGGTCATGGACCGGGTGTACGCCTTCGATGAGTTGCCGGCGGCGAAAGCGCGCATGGAGTCGAACGCGCAGCTGGGAAAGATCGCAGTGCGGATGCGCGACGCCTGATTCGCCGCTATCTCAACGGTGCGAGACGCGAAGCCGCTGGTCGCCAGCGCGAATCGGGAAACATTTGCTCACAATTGCTTTCACACCGTAACCGCGCAGTGATGGACACTGGCTTGCGTGCGGAACTCGATCTGCACCGACACCTCGACAGGAGAAAGCCATGAACACCACGAAGAAACTGATTTGCGCCCTCGCCGCCGGCGCCGCCCTGGCCGCGGCAGCACCGGTCTTCGCCGACCAGGGGCGCGAGCACGATGCCTACCGCGGCCAGCGTTCCTACAGCAACTATGACCGACCCGAGTATCGCGGCGGCTTTCGCGGCTATGACCGGCCCGCGTATCGCGGCAGATTCACCGGCTACGACCGCCACGAGTATCGCGGACGTTTCCGGGACTTCGATCGCCGTTATCCGCTTGTCGTACAGCGGCCGATGATCGTAGAGCGCCCGGTGTATTACGCCCAACCCGCGCCGATCGCCTACGGAATTGGCCCGGGCGCCATCATCGGCGCTGCAATTGGCAGCTATATCGACTACAACCGCTAGCCTCCGCCGCCCTACCGTCTGGGCGGCGCTTGCCTAGGGGTGGCGGCAACGTCATAATCGGGCGTCAAATATTTCTCCAGGGCGAACGATGTCTCAAGACCACGGCAATACGATGGCGCGCAGGCTCGCATTGATTACGGCGCTGATGCTGGCCGGCGCCTGCGCCAACGCCTGGGCGCAGGCCTACCCGGCGAAACCGGTCCGGCTGGTGGTCGGATTCACCCCCGGGGGCGCCGCCGACTTCGTCGCGCGCGCGCTCGGCGAGTATCTGGGCCGCGCGCTCGGCCAGAATGTCGTGATTGAAAACCGCGCCGGCGCGGGCTCCAGCATCGCCGCCGATTATGTCGCCAAATCGGCGCCGGACGGCTACACCATGCTGATCGCAAGTCCGAGCAGCATCTCGGTCAACCCCGCGCTCAACTCTAAGCTCGGATACAGCCTGCGCGATTTCATACCGATCACCAAGGTGTCGACCTCCCCGCTGCTGATCGCGGCGAATCCAGGCACCGGCGTGAATTCGATCAGCGAGCTGATCGCGGCGGCAAAGAAGGCGCCGGGGCGGCTCAATTACGCATCTTCCGGCAACGGTTCAGCGCCGCACCTGGCCGGCGTGTTGTTCACCCGCCTCGCGGGCATCGACATGGTGCATGTTCCGTTCAAGGGCGGCGGACCGGCGGTGCAATCGGTGCTCGCCGGCGACACTCAGGTCACGTTCGCGACACCACCCTCGGTGCTGCCGCTGGTGCAAGCCGGGCGCCTGCGCGCGCTCGCCGTGACCAGCCGCGCGCGCTCGCCGCTGCTGCCCAACCTGCCGGGCATGGCGGAGGCCGGCCTGCCGGACTACGAGATGTCGTTCTGGTACGGGTTTTTCGTTCCGGCCGGAACCAAACCGGAAATCGTCAAGAAATTGTTCGACGCCACCCTCAGCGCGCTGAAGCAGCCCGAAGTGAAGCAGGCGTTCGCGCGCGAGGCCACAGAGACCGCCGCTTCGCGTTCGCCGGAGGAATTCGCCGCCTTCCTCGCCGAAGACGCGAAGTTCTGGACGCGCCTGGTGAAGGAATCGGGAGCGACGCTGGACTAGGATGGGCGGCAGAATCGACGCCCCCTACGAGGGCCAATAGCATGCGCATCGGCATCATCGGCGGCGGCGTCATCGCGCGCCTGTTTCTGGAACACATTGCGCGCGGCGACATGGGTGATGCCAGCGTGGTGGCGATCCAGGGCCGCAGCGCGGCCTCGCGCGGCAAGCCGCTGGCCGAGCAGTACGGCGTGCCGTTCGTCACCGGCCTGGCCGCGCTGATCGCCGCGCGTCCGGAAGTGGTGATCGAAGCGGCGTCGCACGATGCGGTGCGCGAATTCGCGCGCCCGCTGCTCGAGCAGGGCATCCCGGTGATCCTCCTTTCCGGCGGCGCGCTTTGCGACGACGCATTGCGCGCGCGGCTGGAGGCCGCCGCGGCGAAACACCAGACGCTGCTCTACGTGCCTTCGGGCGGCATCGGCGGCCTCGACGCGTTGAAGGCCGTCTGCGTGGCCGGCGCCGACTCGGTCGAGATCGCGGTGACCAAGCCGCCCGCCGCATGGAAAGGCATACCCTATGTCGAGAAGCTGAAGATCGACCTCGATCATTTAAGCGGGCCGGTGACGCTGTTCGAAGGCACGGCGCGCGCGGGCGTGCCGTACTTCCCCGCCAACGTCAACATCGCCGCCGCGCTCGCCATGGCCGGCATAGGCTTCGACCGTACGCAATTGAAAGTGGTGGCGGACCCGGCGCTGATCTACAACACGCATTACATCAACATCCGCGGCAAAACCGGAGCCATCAGCATCAAGTTCGAGAGCGTTCCCTTCCCCGACAACCCCAAGACCGCGATGCTCGCCTGCTACAGCGCACTCGCCGCGTTCAAGCAGTTCAATTCGCCGGTGCGCTATGGCACCTGATCGGGTGTAATATCGCGGCGGTGAAAAAATCCTCGTCTGCCGGGCTCCGGCACTGGTTCGCCTTAGCGCTGGGAATACTCATGAGCACCGCACCGTCCGCGCAGCAAAAGACACCTCCAGCAATAACGACGGTCATCCTCGGCACCGCCACGCCCGGCGGCGGTTTCCCCGTCTACGGCGCCGCCGTGGTCGAGACCGTGAACACCGCCGACGCCGCGCTCGTCCTGCAGCCGAAGAACACCAAGGGCAGCACCGAGAACGTGCCGCTGCTGGAAGCCGGTCAGCTCGACATCGCCCTGGTGCAGGGCGAAGTGGTGCACGAAGCGCTCTCCGGTATCGGCCGCGCGCCCGCCGACCTCAGGATCATCGCCGCGATGTATTCGACCCCGGGCATGTATGTGGTACGCGCCAACAGCCCGTATCGTCGCATCAGCGATCTCAAAGGCAAGCCGGTCGCCTTCGGCGCCAAGGGTTCCGGGCTGGTGATCCTCGCGCGCTATGTGCTCGACGGCATCGGCCTCGACCAGGACAAAGACTTTCAGGCGATCTACCTCGAGCGCGCCGGCGACGGCCCGGCGATGGTGGCCGATGGCCGCGCCGCGGCGCTGTGGGGCGCGGGCCTGGGCTGGCCGGGTTTCGGCGCGGTGGCGAGCGCCCCGGGTGGCGCACGCTTCATCGCGCCCGATGCCGATGAAATCCGGCGCATCCTGGCCAAACACCGCTTCCTGCGCCCAATGCGCGTGCCCCCTGGCATGTATCCCGGGCAGAGCGAGGCCATCGCCTCGGTCGGCTCCTGGAGCTTCATCCTGGCGCGGCCTACGCTCGCGGACGATGTCGCCTACCGCCTCGCGCGCGCGCTGCACCGGAACGAAACCGCGCTGGCTGCGCGCCTGCCGCAGGCGCGCGAGACCACAGCAGCCAATACGCTGGCGGCCGCGCCGCGCAAGGATCTGATTCATGCCGGTGTGCTGCGTTATCTGCGCGAGATCGGACTCACCGAATAGGCAAGCGCCTGAAGAAGCAGATTGCGCCTGATTGTCAGCCTGATTGTCAGCCTGATTCCCCTGTCTTCACCAGACTGTTTTCCAAAGCCAAGAATGATATGAACAACGCGGATCTGATCGTACGAATCCTGAAGACCGCCGGCATCCGGCACGGTTTCGGCGTGCCCAGCGGCAACGTGCTGCCGCTGATGGATGCGATGCGCGCCGGCGGCATCGCCTTCGTGCTGACCGCGCACGAAGGCAGCGCGGCCTTCGCCGCGGATGTCACCGGCAGAATGACCGGGGTGCCGGGTCTGTGCGTCGCCACCCTCGGCCCGGGCGCGACCAATCTCACCACCGGCGTGGGCAGCGCCTGGCTCGACCGCTCGCCTCTGATTGCGATCACCTGCACGCTGAACCAGGCGCAGCTCGGCCGCCGCCTGCAGATGTGGATCGACCATCACGCGCTGTTCAAGCCGATCACCAAGGCGACGCTGCGCCTGCGTCCGGGTCAAATCGGCGCGACGCTGGCGCAGGCGCTCGAGCTCGCCTTGTCCGAGCCGCAGGGGCCGGTGCATCTGGATCTGCCCGAGGACGTTGCGCTAGCGCAAGTCACCGAGACGCTAGCGCAAGTCACCGAGACGTTGGCGCAAGCCACAGAGACGATCGAAATCCCGCCGGCCGCGCCGAAAAGATCGGCTTTGCCCCGCGCAGCGCAGTCATCCCTTGCGCGCGCCGGCGAATTGCTGCACGCCGCGCGGCAGCCGGTGGCGGTGATCGGAGCAAGCGCCCTGCGCATGCGCGACCCGCTGCTGCTGCGCGCTTTCGTCGAGCGCCACAATCTGCCATTCGCGACGACGCTGATGGCCAAGGGCATGATAGACGAGGACCATCCGCTGTCGCTGGGCTGCATCGAGCGCTCCATGCGGCAAATGCAGCGCGCGCTGATCCGGCGCGCTGACCTGGTGCTCGGTCTGGGCTACGACACGATAGAAGTGGAGTACGAGGCCTGGGTCGGCAAGGTACCGGTGCTGCACCTCGACATCGAGCGCGCCGACGTCGATGCCGGCGTGCACCTCGCGCACGAAGTGGTGGGTGACCTCGATGATGCGATCGCGCAACTGGCCGCGCTGCCGGCGGCCGCCAACGACTGGCCGGCGCACACCGTGCGGCAGCATCGCGACGCGTTCCAGGCCGCGCTGCGCCCGGCGGTGACCCGCTTCGCACCGCACCAGGCGATAGACGTGGTGCGCAAGATCCTGCCGCGCGAGGGCGTGCTGGCCTTCGATGTCGGCGCGCATACCCACCAGATCGGCAGCCAGTGGACCGCGCACGCCCCGCGCTCTTTCCTCATCACCAACGGCTGGTCGTCGATGGGCTTCGGCATTCCGGCGGCGCTGGCCGCCAAGCTCGCGCGCCCGGACCTGCCGGTGGTGTGCGTGCTCGGCGACGGCTGCTTCCAGATGACTTGCGGCGAAGTGGCCGTCGCCCGGCGCGAGGGCCTCGCCATCCCGTTCGTCGTGCTGGACGACCGCTGGCTGTCGCTGATCAAAGTCAAGCAGGAGCGGCGCGGCCTGCCCTACTACGGCACCGAGTTGTCGCCGGACGACACGCCGTCGCCGCCGGCGCATTACTTCGGCGTGCCCACGGTGGGGGTGAACAGCGCCGCGGCGCTGGAGCGCGAGCTGCGCAAGGCATTCGCCGCCGACGGCCCGACGATCATCGAAGCCCTGGTCGATGCCTCGCATTACGCGCAGACGGTGTTCGACTAGCAAACCATTTCCGAACCAGCCTGCATGCGCTTCGGGGCATGTAGGTATCAAGGGATCGGTTTGCAGCGCCGCCTCGTCCCCTGCGCGCCAAGGATCACCCCGGCGTTTGTGTTGCGTCCGAGGCGCTTCTTCCGCGCCGGCGCGGGCAAGCGAGGGATGCGAAGGAAGGACTCCAGGAACGGGCGGCGTGACGCGGATCGCTGCAACGCTAGGTGCGCTAGCGAACACGAGATTGATCGAAGATTGACAACTATCAACAGGTGCAAGGAAAAAGGTTTGTATCCTCGAAACGCAAGGTTATTCTTTTGGCAAATTGCTGTTTGGGGAGACGCCAATGTCCGGGCGCGATGCGTTTCTGCATTATCCGAAAATCCCCGTTGCGCTCAGTGAGTCGAACTGCAGCGCGTTTGCACGCCATACGCCCAGGCACAATCGCCTGCTTGCAGCGCTTCCCGCAGATGTCTATGAGCGCCTTCTGCCCGACCTGGAGCCTGTCTCTCTGCCGCTGGGCTGGCGCGTTCACAGCGCCGGCGAGGGCGAGAAGCATGTGTATTTTCTCACCGCGGGCATCGTTTGCCGGCTCTATGAGACACAGACCGGGGCGTCGGCGCGCCTGGCGGTCACGGGAAGCGAAGGCGTTGTCGGCGTCGCTTCCTTCCTCGGCGGTGAAAGCACGCTGACCCGAGCCGTGGTGTTGAGCGCTGGCCACGCGTATCGGTTGGCGGCAGATATAGCGAAATGCGAATTCGCGCGCGGCGGCCCGCTGCTCAACTTGCTGTTGCGCTACACCCTGGCGCTGATGGCGCAAACCGCGCAGATCGCAGCGTGCAACCGGCATCATTCGCTGGAACGGCAGCTGTGCCGTTGGCTGTTGTTGTGCCTGGATCGCATGCCCGGCAATGAGATCCTGATGACGCAGGAACTGATCGCAGCTTTGTTGGGCGTGCGCCGCGAAAGCATCACGGAAGCGGCGGGAACGCTGCAACAGGCGGGACTGATCCACTACGCGCGCGGCCATATTGTCGTAACCGACCGCCGTGGACTGGAGGCACACGCATGCGAATGCTATCGGGTTGTCAGGCGGGAGTACGATCGTCTGCTTCCTCCCGTAACACCATTCGACAACGCTGCGGTGCGCGCAACCAGGGTAGATACTGCGCGCAGCAGTTCAGGTAGCCAGTACCGTTCGGCGGGCGAGCACGCCGTGGCGCCTGTCCCGGCAGAAGGAATTCAACCACCAGTGTACGGAAGCGACTTGCACCAAGTGACGCTCGGGCGGGTTCAGCAGTGGCCGTGACCCGGCAGTGCATGACTCTCATGTCGCCGCCGCTGCCGGAGCAGCGTGGGTTGAGAGCCCAATGATGCGACGCTGGAAAATCGGCCTGCTGGCGTTTTTTCTATCAGGAAGCCTCGCCGCCGCCGAACCCGGACGCGGCGAATTGCTGTATGCGACCTATTGCGACGGCTGCCACACGGTACAGGTGCATTGGCGCGAGAAGAAAGTTGCGTCGACCTGGGTCAAGCTCGTCGCCGAGGTGCACCGTTGGCAGGCCAATGCCAGGCTCGAGTGGAGCACCTACGACGTCGAGGCAGTCGCGCGTTACCTCAACGCCCTCCACTATCACTACCCGTTGCCGGAGAGATGATCAATTTACAGGTGGCAGTTCGGAGCCCCGGCCTGAAGGACGGCTCCAGGCAAGGTCGCAGTCCCGCCGGTTCTCACTAGATCGGTCGGTGATCTCCGATCAAATCGCGATTCGCGCCTAGCCGCCGCGCATCAACGCCTGCGCCATCTCGCGCAGCCTGGCCTTCTGGATCTTGGTTGCGTTGGCGCCGGGAGTGACCGGAAACGCGGCGAGCGCGCACACGCGCAGCGGCAGCTTGAATTTCGCCATGCGCGCGGCGCAATGGGCGAGCAGCGCCGCCTCGTCGAACGCCGCATCCGCCGCCGGAACCACGAACGCGAGGGGCTTGACGCCCGAGGCGGTCTCCACCCCCACCACCTGCGCCGCCTGCACCGAAGCGTGCTGCTGCAGCACGTCCTCGATCTCGGCCGGGCTGACGAGAAATCCGGACAGGCGCAGCGCGTCGCCCAGGCGCGCGATGAATACGAACCTGCCCTCTGCAGTGGTGTAGCCCAGATCGCCGCTCCTGAACCAGCCGTTATCCGTGGTCGCCGTGCGGTTGGCTTTTTCGTCCTCGAAATACCCCATCATGCGGCTGGGCGCCAGAAACTCCAGTTCGCCCACGGTACCGTGCGCCAGCAGTGCGCCGCTCTCCGGATCGCGCGCGCGCACTTGCGCTTCGGCCGCCACCGGCCTGCCGCCGGCGAGCATGCGCTCGGCGAGCGGCGCCGCCTCGCTTTGCCGCGCGAACAGCGCCTGCACTTCGCTCATGCCGTACAGGCCGACGAGTTTCAGGCCGCGCGCCTCGGCGCGCGCGGACAGATCGGCGAGCGCCGGGGAGAAAGCGGCGTAACCGAAGAAGCGCACGCTCGGAAACGGCCGTGGTTCGCTCGCCGCCGCCAGCATCTGCTGGATCATTTCGTCGGTGGCGTTGGCGTGGGTGACGCCGTGCCGCTGCACCGCGCGCGCCGCTTCGGCGGCGTCAAAACCCGGATACATCACCAGCGGTCGCCCGGCGGCGATCGCGGCCATGGCGTTGCAAAATCCGAACACGCCGCACAAAGGCACGGTCAGCAGGATGGTGGCCTGCGGCGCGGTGTAGCCGAAGTCCGCCGCGACGTCGCGCGCGTGGCGGATCAGCGTGCGCTGGTCGTGCAGCACGAACTTGGGCGCCTTGGTCGTGCCCGAGGTGGTGAACATGACGCAGCCCGCCTCGGGCCGCGCGTCGTCGTCGGCGAGCGGCGCATGCTCGATCAGCTTACGGTAGCGGTGCGCGGGTTTGCCGATGACCTCCGCCGGCGCCGTGCCGTCCTCCTCGTACACCAGCAGCGCCTCGAGCGCGGACAGCGCCGCCGGATCGCAGCCGGCGAGGGTTGCGCTGAAATCGATCTGCCGGAACCCGGGCCAGAAGCAGAGCAGCTTCGCGCGCGAGCGCCCGACGATGTCCGCGACTTCATGACTCTTGAAGCGGGTATTGACCGATACCGCGATCGCACCCAGGCGGGCGCAGGCGAACAACAGGGCCAGCCAGGCCGGCACGTTGGGCAGCCACAGGGCGACGCGGTCGCCGCGGCGCACGCCGAGCTCGCGCAGCGCGCCCGCGAGGCGCGCGCTCTCCTTCGCGAGCGCCGCATAGGCGAGCGGGCGGTCGCGGTCGAGCAGCGCACCGGGCGCGGCGGAAAGGAAGGCAGGCAGCGTTTCGGCAGGCATGCGCGCGAGCGTAATCCCGGCGCGGCCGCGGCGCAACCGGGCTTTGGCGGCAGCGCTACCGTTCACTCGCCTCAATGACGCAAGCGATGGTTGCGCTTATAGCAGTGTGCGTTCGCAAAGACCCTCTTCCGCCTTCCCCCGGGCCAGTTCAGGCCGGCTGCATGTCGGGCACCTTTGCCTCGCCGTGGACGGTCCAGACAGTATGGACCACGGCTTCGTGTTCATCGCGCAGGGGGAAGACGCACGCCGAAAGCAACACCACCTTCCCGTCCTTGCAGCGCTCCATGTATTTACCCTGCCACGCCAGATCCCCGCTGATCGATCCAAGGATGTCATTGAACAGCCGTTCCGATGGCAGTCCGGCTCGGGTAGCGTCGACGCTGCGCCCCACGACGTCACCGGGCGCGTAGCCGGTCAATTCCGTATACGCCTTGTTGACGAACTCGATCCGGCCGGCACCGTCGCAAATCAGGATGGCCTCGGCCAGGCGATCGTACGCTCTTGCGACAAGACGCAGATCAGCGTCTGCGCGCGCCCGGGCGCTCAAGTTGCGCGACACCAAAACGATCATCTGCAATTCCCCGGACTCGTCATGCACCGGATTGCCGTCGCACTCCGCCAGCAGCAACTCTCCCTTGGCGGGCATCATGTGCAGTTTAGTGCGCTCGCTCTGCGGCGCGCCCAGCAGGACGGCGAGGAACGCACTGGCCCGCTCACGGTCATGCGGATGAACGAGATCGACCCAGTCCCGCCCCTCGGCGTAGGCGCCGGGCAAGAAGTACACCGCGTGCGACGGGCTGGCGTAACGGAACTTGCCTTTGGGATCAAGCACCACGACCAGGTCGCCGGCGTGCTCGGCGATGAAGCGAAATTGCGCCTCACTGCTGCGCAGCACACGCCGGGTGCGTACGAGGCGTGAATTCTGGTCGTACAGGTAGAGGCCCAGGGAGACAACGTAAGCGACAATGCCCACAAAACTTAGTGCCGTCACCAGCGCTCCGGTGGCCGGCTGAAATTCGTAGCCGCCCAGCGCACCCAAGATTGCCGCGCCCGCGGCAAACGCGACCAGCCCCGATAGAACACGCTTGCTGCCGCCGCAGATGGCGTTGTTCAGGCTGATTGCGAGCAGCGCGCCGCAACTCGGCCATAGCGCGAATTGCATTTGCGCCATCCACACGCCCATCAGTACCGAGTCGGCGGTCAGGTTTCTGAACTCGGCGCGTTTGGAGTCGACCGCGATGCGCGCGTGCAGATAGGCCAGATGCGGATAGGCGAGCAGCGTCAGCACGGCGAGGATGGTGGTGCGTAGGTCCATGCCGCGCTCGGCCATGAGCGCGCATACGATCAGAAACGAGTACGCAAACGATCCGGTTCTCGATACATAATTGACCCGCGCGATGCGATGCGCAGATGGAAGCCGTATTTTCATCTGATCTCCCTTGGCTTGAGTCAATCAAGCTAACCAACTGTTCGAATAGCGAGCGATGCGCCCGGGCACCATTGAGCACGGTCTCCGATTCCCGGGAATGTCGAAATTGCGACACCTGTGACCAAAAGCTCGCGTACATTGCGTTCTTTTGCTCACCAAGCGCCCCCGGAAAGGAATGTGCAGTCACAGCAATAATCATGCCATAGGCGACACGCCCCGAAGACGCGGCTTGGCCGGAACCACGCCGCGACGCGCAGCGCAACGCAAGAAGCGAGTGGCATGCCGTCGTGATCGCCTGTAGAGTGCGCGCTGCACTTTGCAGGCTATTCAAGATGAGGGAATGGTTCCCCTCATGCTCCCCTAAATCAGGGGCCGTTTCGGTAATTCTGAATCGGCCTCTATGTACTGGCCCTATCCGCCTGACGGAGGGGACGATGAGAACATGCGCCCCGCCGACTTGAGCCGCCTAGTCCTGCTTGCCGCCATCTGGGGCGGTTCCTTCCTGTTCGTGCGCATGGCGGTGGGCGCAATCGGACCGGCGTGGCTGACCGAACTGCGCGTGGGCATCGCCGCCGTCGCGATGCTGATCTATGCGCGCACCGCGGGCTTTGACCTCAAGCCGCGGCAGAACTGGCGCGCCTATCTGGTACTGGGCATGCTCAATACGGCCCTGCCCTGGGGGCTGTACGCCTGGTCGGGCAAACACATCGGCGCCTCCTACATGGCCATACTCAACGCCGCCGCGCCCTGGTTCGCCGCCCTCTGCGGCGCGATCTGGCTCGGAGAAACGCTCTCCCGCCGCAAACTCCTCGGACTTGCGCTGGGCATGCTGGGCGTGGCGCTGCTGGTCGGCTTCGGCCCGATCGCGGTGAGCGCCGAAGTGCTGCTGGCGGTGCTCGCCTGCATCGCCGCCACCGCCTGCTACGCCCTGGCCGGGGTGTACGTGAAACTGCGCGCCGGCAGGCTTGCGCCGCGCGCGCTGACCGTGGGCAGCCTGGTCGCCGCCAGCCTCGTCGTCATACCCTTCCTGCCGGCGCCGCCACCGGCCGCCGCGTTCACCTGGCAGGTGACGCTCGCGGTACTCGGCATCTCGCTCGTGTGCAGCGCCGCGGCCTATCTGATCTATTTCCGCCTGATCGCCGACATCGGACCGACACGGACCTTCACCGTGACTTTCCTGATCCCGGTGTTCGGCACGCTCTGGGGCGCCCTGTTCCTGGGCGAACCCGTCGGCGTGAGCACCCTCGCCGGCGGCGCGCTGATCGTCATCGCCACGGCGCTGGTGCTGGAAATCGGCAAACCGCGCGCAGCGGAAGCTAGGGTCTGTTAACATTCACCGCATGAGACGCGTTGCCTCCAAATGCGGATGCCTGCAAGGCGCGCGACGAAGCCAAGGGTGGGCTCCCTTGGCGAGGAGCGCAACGCCGCGCGGCGTTGCTCGTCGCTTGTTTGGAATGACCAAACGGCACTCCTCGCGCCTTGCGCTGCATCCCAAATTACCCCCGTCGCGCTCATGTGCTGAATGTTAACAGACCCTAGAATACGCGCATGGAGATAGCCCGGCGCCGCTGGTTCGACTCCCTGCTCGCCTGGTATTTTGTCAGCGTCTGGGGCTCGGGCTTCATCGCCACCAAGGTCGGACTGCAATACGCCGCACCGTTCACTTTTCTCACCCTGCGCTATGTCTTCGGCCTCGCCTGCCTGATCCCGCTGGTGCTGGTGTTGCGCCCGGAATGGCCGGCCACACGCGCCGAATTCGCGCACATTCTGGCGGCGGGCCTGTTGATGCATGCGGCCACCCTGGGCGGCAGCCACTACGCGCAATACCTCGGCATGAGCGCCGGCATCACCGCGCTGATCCTTGCGCTGCAGCCGCTGCTCACCGCGCTGATCGTGTCGCGCTGGATGCACCAGCGCCTGAGGCCGCGCCAGTGGCTGGGCGTGGCCCTGGGCCTCGCCGGCGTGGCGCTGGTCGTGTGGCACAAGATCGACCTTCGCGCCGTCACCTGGGCCAGCCTGGCGGCGGTGGGGTTTTCGCTCGCCGCGATCACCGCCGGCACTTTGTACCAGCGCGTGTTCTGCCCGCGGGTGGACCTGTACGGCGCGGCGCTGCTGCAGTTCGCGATTTCGCTTGCAGTTCTGGCGCCGCTCGCCTGGGCGGTGGAAGGCATGCAGGTGCGCTGGGCCTGGCAACTCGCCGCCGCCATCGCCTTCCTGGTCATCCTCGCTTCCATCCTGGCCGTGAATGCGCTGCATACGCTGATGCGTCACGGCGAGGCGACGCGCGTCACCAGCCTGGTGTATCTGACCCCGGTGTTTGCGGTGGTGCTGGAGTTGCTGATGTTCGGCGTGACGCCCAGCGCGCTGAGCCTGGCCGGCATCGCCGTCACCTGCCTGGGCGTGGCGCTGGTAACCTGGAACAAGACCCGGCCTGCGGCGGTGGCCTGATATGCGCCTGTGGCATCTGATCACGCTCACCATACTTACGCACACCGCGTTCAACGGCAGCCGCATGCTGGTGGCGCTGTACGCGATCAAGCTGCACGCCTCGACCTTCGCCGTCGGCGCGCTGATGTCCGCTTACGCGCTGCTGCCCATGCTGTTCGCGGTGAGCGCGGGCCGCCTGGTCGATCGCAGCGGCGCGCGCTGGCCTTTGTTCGGCGCGAGCGTCGCAGTGGCCGCGGGCACGCTGCTGCCTTTTTTCTGGCCGCGACTGGAAATGCTGTATCTGGCGAGCACGCTGATCGGCGCCGGTTTCATGATGTTCCACGTCGCGGTCAGCCAGACGGTAGGCACCATCGGCCGCGCCGAGGACCGCACCGCCAATTTCAGCTGGCTGGCCCTGGGTTTTTCCGTTTCCGGGTCGATCGGGCCGCTGGTGACCGGATTCGCCATCGACGCCATCGGGCACGAGCACACCTTCCTGATCTTGTTTGTGTTCGCGCTGGCGCCGCTGCTGGTGCTGGGGCTGAATCGGCTGGCGCCGCCTCCGGCGAAGGAGCGCAAGCCCGACTCCGGGGATGGCCGCGTAATCGACCTCCTGCGCAGCCGCCCCTTGCGTCGCGTCATCATCGCCAGCGGACTGCTGAACATGGCCTGGGATCTGTACGCGTTTGTGATCCCGATTTACGGCTCACGCATCAGCCTCAGCGCTTCGACCATAGGCACCATCATGGGCAGCTTCGCCATCGCCACCTTCGCCGTGCGGCTGACGCTGCCGCTGTTGATCCGCCGCGTGCAACCCTGGCATGTCATCACCGCCGCGCTGTCGATCGCGGCGACGGTGTACTGCCTGTTTCCGCTGTTTGTCAGCGTGCCGCTGCTGGTGGCGCTGTCCTGCGCCCTCGGCGTCGGCCTGGGCTGCTCCCAGCCGATGGTGATGACGCTGCTCTACGACAACTCGCCGCCCGGGCGCCAGGGCGAGGCCCTGGGGGTGCGCACCACGGTGATGAACGCCAGCCACACCGTGCTGCCGCTCGCGTTCGGCGCCCTCGGCACGGCGCTGGGCATGCTCCCGGTATTCTGGGCCATGGCGGCATTGCTCGGCGCGGGCGCCTGGTTGGTCAACCGGCGGCGCGCCTAGGCTTCGTGGTTCGTCGTTAGAGCTTGTTTCAAAATGAGGGGATCCCTCCCCTCATACTCCCCTAAATCGGCCCGTTGCAAAATTCATTTGCAACGGGCCCTTACTCTAGACTGTCGAGCCAGAAGCCCAGCCCCTGCGCATTGAGTTCGATGTCGTTGGAGTAGATCTCGAGGATGCGCGCATCCGCCAGGCGCGAGCCCCAGCGCCGCGCCTCCTCGATCACCATGCGCTTCACGCCCTGGCGCAGCCGCTCGGGCCGCGCCGCACCGGCGTCCTTCTCGCGCAGGCCGAGTTCCGCGTGCGCGTCCACCAGGCGATGCAGCACTTCGGCCTTCGCCGGAATGTCGCGGATCTGGCTGTAGTGGGTAAGGTATACCGCCGCAGGTTGCATACCGAGGATGAGATCGATGGAGCGATGGTAGGGCGCGGGATCGAACTGCGCCGGGCTGGTGGTCGGAATGATGAACTGCCGGCCGTCCTGGTCCATTTCGCGATAAGACAGGCCAAACACGTCGCCGGCGAACACATGGCCGGAGCGGGTGTCGAGGATGGCGACGTGATGGCGCGCATGCCCCGGGGTGTCCAGGAATTTCAGTTCGCGGCCGTTGAGGCGGATAGCCGCGGCGTGCGGCGTCTCCAGGATGCGCGCGGCCGGCACCGGCAGAATGTCGCCGTACATCCGGCGCGTCGGCTCCTCCCCGTAGACCGCGACCGTGCCCGCGATCAGCCGTGCCGGATCGGCCATGTGGCGCGCGCCGCGCGGATGCACCGTGAGCGTGGCGTTGGGAAACTCGCGCATGAACAGACCGGCGCCGCCGGCGTGATCGAGGTGGATGTGGGTCAGGATGACGAAGTCCACCTGTTCAGGCCGCAGGCCCTTCTGCCGCAGCGCCGCGAGCACCAGAGGCACGGAGTGGTTGGTGCCGGTGTCGATAATGGCCGCGCGATCGCCTTCGACCATCAGGTGGATGGCGTCGAGCAGCGGCCGGTGGTAGCCGGAATCGATGGCGCTGATGCCGTGTTCGTAGTCGATGACCTGGGGCATGGAGTCTGGCGCTGACGGCGACCCGCGCATTCTACATTGCACCCGACAGGGGCGCGGGGCAGGGTAAAATGCGGTTCGAAATGTACGCCCGGGCCCACGACCACTCATGAGCATCGCTGACCTGCGTCAGGAATACGAAAACGCCGAGCTCGTCGAGGCCGACGCCGCGGCGGATCCGTTCAAGCAGTTCGCGCGCTGGTTCGACGATGCGCTGCGGGCCGAACTGCCTTTGCCCAATGCCATGACGCTGGCGACCGCGGACGCGAATGGAAGGCCGTCGGCGCGCGTCGTCCTGCTCAAGGGCGCGGATGCGGACGGCTTCGTGTTCTATACCAACTACGAGAGCCGCAAGGCGCGCGAACTCGCGGTCAATCCCTACGCCAGCCTGGTGTTTCTATGGACCCCGATGGAGCGACAGGTGCGCATCGAAGGCTCGGTCGAAAAAGTATCGGAGGAAGAATCGGACGCATATTTCGACAGCCGCCCCCTGGGCAGCCGCCTGGGGGCCTGGGCCTCGCCGCAAAGCAGGCCGCTGCCGAACCGGCTGATGCTGGCTTCGAAGGTCGCGGCGATCATGCTACGCTACGGCACCGCTCCGCCGCGGCCTCCGCACTGGGGAGGCTACCGCGTGCGGCCCGATGCCATCGAATTCTGGCAGGGCCGCCCCGACCGTTTGCACGACCGGCTGCGCTACGTCAAACAGGACGCCGGCTGGAGAATCGAGCGTCTCGCGCCCTAGCTGCACCTGGGCTACGTTTAACTGGAGGAGTGACCATGACTGATACCGTGAAATACCTGCTCGACGAGACGCACATACCGAAGTACTGGTACAACCTCGTCGCCGACCTCCCGGTGGCGCCGCCGCCGGTGCTGCATCCGGGGACGATGCAGCCGGTGGGGCCCGATGATCTGGCGCCGCTGTTTCCGATGGAGCTGATCATGCAGGAGGTGACCACCGAGCGCGAAGTGCCGATCCCCGAGCCGGTGCGCGAGGTGTACCGCCAGTGGCGCCCCTCGCCCCTCTACCGCGCGCGGCGCCTGGAAAAAGCGCTGCAGACCCCGGCGAAGATCTATTACAAGTACGAAGGCGTAAGCCCGGCCGGCAGCCACAAGCCCAACACTGCGGTGCCGCAGGCTTACTACAACAAGCAGGCCGGGGTGAAAAGCCTGGTCACCGAGACCGGTGCCGGTCAATGGGGCTCCTCGCTCGCCTTCGCCGGCGCCCTGTACGGGCTGGAGGTGAAGGTGTTCATGGTACGCGTGTCCTACGACCAGAAACCCTACCGCCGCGCGCTGATGGAGACCTACGGCGCGACCTGCATTGCTTCCCCTTCGAATGAGACGCAGTGCGGGCGCGGTTTCCTCGCGCAGCGCCCCGACCATCCGGGCAGCCTGGGCATCGCCATTTCCGAAGCCGTCGAGGTGGCCGCGCAGCGCGGCGACACCAAGTACGCGCTCGGCTCGGTGCTGAACCACGTGCTGCTGCACCAGACGGTGGTCGGACAGGAAGCGCTGGCGCAGATGGACATGGCCGGCGACTACCCGGACGTCGTCGTCGCCTGCACCGGCGGCGGGTCGAACTTCGCCGGCCTCGCGTTTCCGTTCCTCGGCGCGCAGTTGCGCGGCGGCAAGAAGGTGCGCATCGTTGCCGTCGAGCCGGCGGCCTGCCCCAGCCTCACGCGCGGCACCTATGCCTACGATTTCGGCGACACTGCGGGACTGACCCCGCTCACCAAGATGCACACCCTCGGCTCAACCTTCGTCCCACCCGGATTCCACGCCGGCGGCCTGCGCTACCACGGCATGTCGCCTCTGGTAAGCCATATCAAGGAACTCGGCCTGATCGAGGCCGTTGCCTACGAACAGATTGCGTGCTTCGAGGCCGGCGTGACGTTTGCGCGGGCCGAGGGGATCGTACCGGCGCCCGAATCCAATCACGCGGTGAAAGGCGCGATCGTGGAAGCGCTTAAATGCAAAGCCGAAGGCAAGTCGCGCACCATCCTGTTCAATTTGAGCGGCCACGGCCATTTCGACATGCAGGCTTACCTCGATTACTTCGGCGGCAAGCTGAAGGATATCAAGTACAACGAGGCAGATCTGGCGACGGCGCTATCGAAACTGCCGCAGGTCAAATCAGCCGCCTGACACGCAGACGCATGACGGGCCGGGGAAAAGCAGCAGAACCGGCCCGCGCAGCGCACGCGTAATGACGGCCGCGCTTATCTTTTCAGCTTGTCGATAAAGCGTTTGCGGAACTTGGCCACTTTTGGCTCCACCACCGCCATGCAATAAGGCTGATAGGGATTGCGCCGGTAATACTCCTGGTGCCCGATTTCGGCGATATAGAATTTGCTCGCAGCCGTGACTTCGGTAACGACGGGTTTGTCCCATAGCCCGTCGGATTCGAGCTTGGCGATCACCTCCCGGGCCGTAGCCGCCTGCTGCGGCGAGTGATAGAAAATCGCCGAGCGATACTGTGGTCCATAGTCGTTGCCCTGGAAGTTGCGCGTGGTCGGATCGTGGATCACGAAGAACACCTCCAGAATCTCGCGAAAACTGACCAGCGCCGGATCGAAACTGATCTGCACCACCTCGGCATGGCCGCTGGTTCCGCTGCACACGTCTTCGTAGGTCGGGTCCGTCAAATTCCCGCCCATGTAACCGGATTCGACCGAATGCACCCCCTTCAGGTCATCGTATACGGCTTCCAGGCACCAGAAGCAACCACCGGCCAGGGTGGCAATTTCGTTTTGTGGCTGGGCCATGTAAGTCTCCTTTCCCGCCGGATTCCGGGTGTCGAGAACGTATCGCAAATGCGGCGACGCCCATCATATAGGATGTTGGCATGGCATCGCATCATCCCCGCGTGGGAAAAGACCCCGCCCGGCGCTTGACGCGGCGCGCGCGCAAGGTCTAAATTGCCGCTTGCGCCGCGATCTGTTCGCGATCCCATATAAAGGAAAGGAAGCTCGATGAAACATGCACTGGCCCGCCAACTCTGCCGCCTGTTGATCCTTTGCCTCGGCGTGCTGCCGTTTGGCGCTGGCGCCGGCATGATCGCTACCGATCAGGTGGCAACGACGGTCCCGGCCCCGGCCGCGCGCGACACGGTGCGCGATTTCCTGGCCCGCAGCGAAGTGCGCGATCAGTTGCAGAGCCTGGGCATCGACCGCGATGCGGCCCAGGCGCGCGTCGCCGCCCTGACCGACGCGGAAGTTGCGCGCATCGCCGGCCGGATCGACAGCCTGCCTGCGGGCGGGATCAGCGGCGCCGCGGCGCTCGCCGGGCTGATCGTGGTCGAATTGATCTGGTACTTCTGGGTCAGATGACCGCAGCACCGTTTTCGCATCGCGACAAAGCCCGCTTGATTGCGGGCTTTGTCATTGTGCTCGGCCTATTGGGCGGCTGTGTCACTCTGCCGCAGAGCGAGGCGCTCCTCCGCACGGGCGGCGGCGGGCTGCCGCCGCGGGCCGAACTCGAAGCGGTGCCGTTCTTCGCGCAGGAGGACCACCAATGCGGCCCGGCGGCGCTCGCCATGGCCCTCAACGCGGCCGGCGTCGCGGTGAGTCCGGATACCCTCACCGGCGAAGTCTATGTCCCGGCGCGCATGGGCAGCCTGCAGGTGGAAATGCTGGCCGGCGCGCGGCGCCACGGCCTGCTCGCCTACGAACTCGCGCCGCAACTGCAGGACCTGCTCGCCGAAGTGGCCGCGGGCAACGCGGTCATCGTACTGCAGAACCTGGGATTGTTCGCCTCTCGACCCTACTGGCATTATGCGGTGGTGATCGGTTTCGACCTGGAGCGGAACGAAATATTGCTGCGCTCCGGTGCGACAGCGCGCCGTGCCATGAAATTCGGCCTGTTCGAGTTCCTGTGGCTGGACGGCGGGCGCTGGTCCATGGTGGCACTGGCTCCCCAGCGCCTCCCGGCAACCGCAGGCGAAACGAAGTTCGCGAACGCCGCTGCGGCTCTGGAGCAGACCGGCCACATCGCCGAGGCAGGCCTCGCCTACGCGGCGTTGCTTGCGCGCTGGCCCGGCAATCTGATCGGCCTGATGGGCCTGGGCAATACCGCTTATGCACTGGGCCGGAAGGCGCAGGCGGCAGCAGCGTTCCGCCAGGCCACGGAACGCCACCCTCTCGCCGCGGCCGCGTTCAACAATCTCGCGCAGACCCTGGCGGAACAGGGCAAGCTGGATGCGGCGCTCGAAGCCGCGCGCAAGGCGGTGAGCCTGGGCGGGCCCAATCTGCCTGCGGCGCAGGCGACGCTGGATCAGATCATCGGCCAGCGGCGCTAAGGACGAAGCCGTATTCGAGTGAGCCGGCAATGCGCGCAGGGGTGCCCCGCGCAAAATCCCTCCGCGCCGGGCTATTTTTTCTTTTTGTCCTGCAGGATGGTGCCTTTGCAGCGCCGCGCGCCGCAGCGGCACTCGTACAGACGCTTCATCGCGGGTGTGTGCCTTTCCTCGAGCTCGATGCTGTAGTTGTAGCTGAGTTCCTCACCCGGCCGGATCGCGCGCAGCGTCTCTATGTAGATGCGATTCTTGTCATCCACCGCCTCGCAATTGGGCGCGCAGCTGTGATTGATCCAGCGGGCGCTGTTGCCGCCGTCGGTGGCGTCGATCACCATACCGTCGTCGAGCGCAAACAGAAAGGTATGCGGGTTGTCGTCCTTGGCGTAGCGCCGGTCCACCTGCTTCTCGGTCAGGAGTTCGCCCGTGTACTCGATCAGTCGGGTGCCCTTCGGGATGTGGGTGACGGCGAATACGCCTTTGCCATGTATGCCGGAATTGCGCACGACGAAACGGCGGCGCGACTTGCTCTTCTTGGTAGCCATCGATCTCGATAGGTGTGTAGTAAACAGGGCGCGATTTTAGACCATTTTGTAGACGAGCGGCTGCTTTTCCCGGCTCCAGGCTGTAGACTTTCGATCAACAGTCGGAGCGAAGCCACCCGATGCGCGCCCTACGCGCGTTCGCCTGATGGCAGCGTCGTTCGCCTGATGGCAGCGTAAGTATTTCTTTGATCATGGCACTGCTATTGTTCATATCCGCCCGCCCGCGCAGCACGCGCCGGCGTCTTCTGCAAATAGGGACGGACGCGGTTTGCCGGGGCGTATAATCACGAACAGGAGTCCACTATGCGCATCGAAGCACACGTACACGGCACTATTCCTTTGCGGCCGGAGACCAGTCTCTCCCAAGTGGAGACCGCGCTGCGTCCTTGGCTGCGCTATATCGACGAAGACAGCCTCGCCGACGCACGCAGTGTCTACGAAGACGAGCCCGGTCTGAGTTTCGACGCGAAGGACAAGGTTCTGGACATTTGCTGGACCGGGGATGTGGGTCGGGGCTTTCGCGAGTTGATCGAGGAGGCACTGCAGGCGCTGTGTCCGTTCACCGAGTCGGCTGCGGAAATCGAGGTCAGCTATTACCACGACGACGGCCAGGATGAATTCGGCATGGTATTCGTCGGCCCCACGCCGGAATCCATCCACGAGCGCCAGAAAAGCCGCATGATCGACGACGTGTCCGGCATGCTGGCGCGTCATTTCACTGAAGCCGAGATCGGCGAAGTGGCAGCGCTGGTGAATCAATTGTTCGAACGCAACTGGACCCAGAAGACCGGCAGCGCCCAGTCCGGCTCCAGCGCCGCCCCGCGTGGCCTGACGCCTGCGCAGCGCCGGCGTTTGCATTAAGCTCCGCCATCGCACGGCAGTCTCGATCGCACACATCGTCGCTGTTGACCTACTTTGGCTGCGGCCGCCCTGCGGGCTTAACTTGGCTGCGCCAAGTTAGCCTCCGCCGCAACAAGCGGCGCAACGGGCAACACTTCGTCAGGCAGATTATTGTAGTGCGCAACGCGACTCTGTGACGGGTTGCGCTGCCGCTTGTTGTCGTCCCGAAAGCAGGTCATCGGCGAGCCGTAAAAAGCAAAACCCCCAGGCACTTACGTACCTGGGGGTTTTTCTTTTAGGGACCTGACGATGACCTACTTTCGCATGGGTAATCCATACTATCATTGGCGCAACACCGTTTCACGGCCCTGTTCGGGATGGGAAGGGGTGGGACCAGCGTGCTATGCTCGTCAGGAATT
>Ga0334722_10001247_pt1 | contig 32805 bp, 35 predicted proteins | sample C3_bottom_MG_FD_207210 | JGI IMG/M metagenome (GOLD analysis project Ga0334722, IMG submission 207210) | Sediment microbial communities from Yellowstone Lake, YNP, Wyoming, USA - C3_bottom | ecosystem: Environmental > Aquatic > Freshwater > Lake > Sediment | place: USA: Wyoming | collected... | reverse complement strand
GGCGATCTTCTACTGGCACATCAACCATTGGGAATAGAACTCCTAAAAATGCATCTATCTCTTTGCGTAAGCCCTCAAGACCATCTTCAACCGCCTTACTCAAAGAGGAATAACCTTTTACATACTCAAGGTATATATCAGGAAACCATAATCCATTTTCTTCATCTCGGCGGGTCATTTTGATTTTAAAATCTTAATTAGCTCTTTTACTGCTTCCCGTTTCTGCACCCATTCTGAAAATGACTCAATTATGCTTTCTTCTAAAAAGTGCAGATCGAAGCTTATCTCTCTTATAAATTTACTTGGATGATCGGCCACTTCCTGCATACCAGAGTAATGCTCAATATCATCATAGGTCTTAGGTAATTGATCTATTTTATGGTGCATCTGGCCGAACCAAAAGTGATATCTTGATGTCTCTGAATTAATAAGTTGCAAATGCATATTTAACCCCAACCCTTTAACATCAGCCAAAGCATCTACAATTTTGGCAAAGAACCCCTCCTTAAAGACTTTCTCAACCGTATTTACATAATCGACCAAAATATTTTGTTTCTGTTCAAATTGAGAGACAAGATATACAAAACCACCCAGAATGACTAATATCCTATTTCTCTTTATCCATTGTGCCTGCTGTGTTTTATCTGTTAAATCAGTTCCATCATTTAGAGTGAGGAGGTTTAGTAGGAGTGATCTTAAAAGGTGATCAAACAGCTTGGGTTTGTTTTCCATACAAGCAGTAAAGATCATTCGTTCAATCTGTAATTGGAAATCAACTTCAACTAGAATGTCTTTAGGCATAAGACCTATATATACTCCTAATTTTGGGATTACATCAGCATATTTTTCTGCTAAGTCGTATTTATTTAGGTAGAGTAATCTGGCGAACCACTCTAAACGAGATCGAACAAGTTGGGCAAGAGACTTAAAGTTTTTATTCTTATATAGAACTAGAGCCATTTGCTCTTGGAATTTAGTTAGTCTATCAATCTGTTTGATAAATTCGCTGGTCTCCTCTTCTTTTAGTCCGTCAATTATTTCTCGTACTAAAAATTCTTTTGGAGTTATAATCTGCCCCTCCAAATGTTGCTCAACTTCCAATCTTTCATAGTAGTCATTGAGCTTGTGGTAAAACTTTGATGGAAAATCTAGCCTCTTCACCTCTTCCTTTTTAACACCCAACTTCAAATCAGAACCTATCATGCTAGAAATTGCCTTTTCGATCTGATCATATTCAAATCCGTCTATGACAGATTGACATACAGCAAAGAAAGTCATTGTATAGGCTGACATAATCTCTTCGTTGTTTTGATCTATCTTATTGAACAGATCAAGGAATGAATTCAAGAAAATATTGAATATATAAAACTCTTGATTGCCATATGCACCAATGGTGGTTTTCTTATAATGCCCATTTTTATCTTTCTCATATTCCCCAAAGAGAATGGCTTGGTAAGCAGATATTAATTGAAGTACAAATTTTTCTTTTTCCTTATTTCCATCTACCTCTTGGTTGAATTGTTTAAACCAAGAAAGGATCTCATCCTCGACCCAATTGGTATCAGGGGTAGGAATATTTAAAGGTCCTGTCCCTTTAAGCTCATAGTTTAATTTTAAGACCAAAGAGATAGAATCATTTCCCTTTACCTCTTTATGTCTAGAGAAAAACCACCACCCTCTTTCTGTATCAATATACTTTCTCTTGCTGATGTAATTTACCAATACTTGAGAGAGTACCAAGGGAGCATAAACCGCATCATTCCAGTTACCAGCTCTTTTTAAGTCTTCAAAAAAGATACCTATTAAACCTATTGTCTTGCGTAATCCTGTTTTGGCATGAAATATCGCACTCGCACTTCTATAAGCAAAAGATTTGCGATTTGTGGCGATAGTAATATATTTATCAGTCTCCCCCAACATTCTACCAAACGGGCCTTTTGGCTTTAAGCTTAGAATATATGAATTCTTAAATACAAGAACACCGAGTACGGATAAAGTAATAAGGATCAAGGCAATCAAAAAAGAAGCCCCTGGGTAAATATTTATGAGGTTGATCTCAATTAAAATATAGAGGAGAAAAAGATCTGTAAAAATAAGTAATTTGAAGAAAAAGTTCCCGACACGTTCATTATTAATATAGTCAGATACCTCGGAAGAGTAAGTTTGAGTTGTGAGCTGTATTCCCACAGCGTAGAGAGCAAATATTAGACCCAAAATTGTAGATATAGCGGCGATCGCTACTCCTATAAAGGTTTGGATAAAATCAATGGTCGGTAATTTGAGATCAATTATAGGGATTCGATATTCAAGGGGAAGGCTAGTTAATATCTTTATATCCTTACCCTGTTGAGCAAGAGTATTCAGATTCCATGAAATTGAAAAATCTATTACAAATGCCAGAAATATAACCAGAAGTAGTGCCCCAAACATACTCCTAGAGGCACTGGCAAATTGGAATCCTAATCCCTGTTCTTCAATACTATTTAGTCTGTTATATCGAGCAACTCTTGCCTTCTCCATTTTATCTTGTAGTTGAAAATAGGCGTTTCCTCTAATTTGATCTAACCCTCTTTTAAAAAGATTTGGTTTCTTGTCTATGTATGGTTCATTTGAGTCACCCGATCCTCGTCTCTTTTTGAAAAGGCGATTATGTAAAAGGTGGAACGGAAACCAAATAATTCTGAAGAATGTCATATTATTTAATTCTTTGATAGCCTTTCTACTTCTCTGCCATCAAACCGGCTTCTAACTTTTTGAGTATCTGTAAATATTCGTGAGTAAAATGATACCGGCAGGCATTCTGCTCCAGATCCATACCACTACCTCCATAGATTTTCATCGAGGCTAAATTACAAACACTGTTTATATATTCATTCTTAGCTTTTTGAGCATTTCCAACTTGTATTGGCAGATCGGTTAAAAAATCCTCGCCACCATATTCAAATGATGCCGGCCCAGTATTAGTGGAAGTAATTTCCTTTAGGCGGATTGGAGCTTGTGTTATAAGTTTGTTGGCCAGAGCATCAGCTTCTTTGCTAGTTGTATCAGCAAGATCAAATAAACACACAAATCTATCGCTAGTGTTTGTATCATCTGAGCATTGAGGGATTTGATCCATAAGCAGGGCCTTATCAGCTCCGGCAACCTCTGTATCTTTAGAATTACTGAAAGCAAAAAATAGACTGAAAATTGTAACTGCCAATAAAATTAGCCAGACCGAATAAGTCGTTTTTTTACCCATGCGTTCATGATACCGCCACATGAGATTATTGTATAATGTGTATGGTAGTTTAGTTATGATTTCCCAGTAATAATTATGAAAAAGCACCCCTCCATACGCCAACGCAAGTACGCCCTTGGCTTAATGAATGAAAACAAAACAAAACAGCAGATTGCCTTAGATTCTGGCTTTTCCCTTAGCACCTCCCGAGTCCCTAAATCAATCGAGAATAAGATGGGTTTTAAGCTTGCTGTAGCCGAAATAGCGGGTGAAATGGAAAATGTGTCTATGAAGATCCTGTACGAGCTACAAGCGCGAGATTTGAGTCTTATGGATAACAAAGACCTGCTTTACTCTCTGGATGTACTCTCGAAGACCCATGATAGATTTGCTTCTAAAATGGTCTAGTAAGTGTTAATATCGTAGACGTAGGACAATTAAATAAGAGTAGCCTAAACCAGCGAGTAATTGCTGGCATGGTGAAGAAAACCTGTAGCAGATAAAAAACCCATCATATGGGGTCACTGTTACAGGTCATATCGGGAAACCGGTATGGGAGCTTCGGCTCCGCCCATGTGGTGGGCTTTTTGCTATCTAAATATTAACTAACAAAATGAAAAGAATTTATTCAATAACATTGGGTCAATTAATAACTATGTGGATTTTTGGACTATTAGGAATGTTTCTTTCTCAGCTTATTGGATCAAACCAAGATTCGAGTCCTCTCTTTATGTTTTTGACACTTATAATCTTGTTTTTCTTAATTTTTTATACTATTGGTTGGAGGTCAAATAAAAAGATATGAAAAAATATTTTGCAGTAGTTTTCTTAACGATACTGATAATTCCATCTGTTGCTTCTGCATCTTGGTGGAATCCTTTTTCTTGGAATATTTTCCGTGGAACCAATACACAGATTCAAATAATTGAAAATAAGATACCGGACACGGTAGTGAAAAAGGTTGATACAGCAAAAACAGTTTCAACATCAACCCCCAAAACGACAACTAAAAATAAGGCGGAACTTAGCGCTGTAAAAACAAGTATAGATAAACCCGTAAAAATAGAATGTGGTATCGGATACTTACCTAATAGTGATGGGACAGCTTGTTTGGATTATCGCAAGTACATGGATCCTACGACTGGGAAAATTATGACTCCTAAAGAGTACGCCGATTATCTTGCCAAAAAAGTTCAGGAAATGCAGAAAAGTAGTTACAAAGATACTGACCCATACAATGTATCTTCAGATTCCAGTAATGCCTATAGCCCAGAACAAATGAATGCGATTGATTGTGCTTATTATGGAACGAATTGCCCGACCATAAATGTGCGTATTATTAATAATTAAAAAAATAATATGGAATGGATCATCGCTGGAGTAATTGCATTAGTTCTCTTTATAATTTGGATAGGTAGTTAGATATGAAAAAACTAATAACGCTTATCCCCACAACAGGAAAGACCAAAGAACAGATAAAAAGAGAGATGAAAGAACAACTCAGAAAAAAAGGGTTTTTAAAGAATAAAGAAATAGCATATCCATGTGTCTATGCAATTTCTGCTGGGATGGTATTAGGGCCAGTACCTATACCAGAAGAATATAAGGTGGCGGAAGAAATGTTAATTGGCTACGTTTTAGAGCTAATGAAAACAAGTATCAAAAACAGAGCAGTAATACGTTGGGACAAAGACGGAAATAAAAAAGCTACACAATTTTGGAGGGATGAAAATGGAAACCCTTATTTTAAGAAATAAAGCATTTGGTGGTATTGACACCGACACCGCTTGTGGTGTGCTATTGACTTTCACTATTGGCTTGCTAGGCTTATTGTGGCTCTTTGATTTTAAATGCCTCAGACCAAATTTATAGCGGTATGACCGCTCCCAACTAAATGATCGTGCGATCCTTCGCATAACCCCCCAGCATAGCTGGCAACTTCATCAAAAGCAGGAATGCTTCTTAAGTTGTCAGTTTTATAAATAGAATTGAGAACTAAGTAGCACCTAACGAGAGGTGTTTTTGTTTGTGTAAAAATCCATTACTAACTTAATTAACTTGTGTCTTGTGATAACTCTAAGTGAAAGACTTAACCAGTTGCCACTTGGAGTTATCACAGCACATGCAACTGGTTGCAGATGCATATTAGTGATAAGCATGTCAAAAAATATATAGCGATCTATCTTGAAGAACATGGTCGCTTAATTGACAAAGCTCAGGCCAGAGACGAACTGACTGCGCTTATTTGCCTACTAGAAGCTGTGTATAAACACGCTAACAAAATCAACTATGTCTGAAGAATTAAAAGCTATGGCTCTGAAATACAACAAGAGTGGATTATCGGTAATACCGCTACATCAGGAAAATAAAATTCCCTTAATCTCAAAGTGGGAAAGGTACGGCACAACACGTTCGACTGAACAGGAGGTTAAGAGTTGGTGGAACGCTGATTCTTATAGAAATATTGGCATAGCTTGCGGACCGGCAAATGGAAAATTCTTGTTTGTGGTAGATCAAGATATTGCCAAAGATGGCAGTGAGAGAAAAGGTGATATCAGTGGTTGCCCTCCTACTCTATCGCAAACAACAGGAAGTGGCGGAAAACAATTGTTCTATTGGGCCCATGCTGGCTACGAGGTCAGGAATGGTAAGCCACGACCACTTGTTGATATTCGAGGCTTGGGCGGTCAGGTAGTAGTTCCCCCATCAATTCATCCGAATGGAAATAAGTATTCATGGGATATGGGCGAATTTAACCTGGACGATATCCAGGAGTTTCCTTTAGCTGAACTGGAAACTTTTTTAGGAAAACAAAATGAAGAGAAGCTACCCATCAATGAAGTCATAGGCGGTCTTCCCGTGGGCGAGGGATTAAGACATATGGGCATGGCTCAAGTGGCTGGGCATTATTTGAGAACAGCAAAAACACCAGAACAGATCGAACTGGCTCGCCTTGCTGTTTATGAATGGGACAGGAGTGTGAATAAGTCCCCAGAACCACTGGCAGAGAGAAGAAAGGAAATAGATTCTGTATTTAATGGAATCCTTAAATCAGAAATAAGGAAAAGAGGTAAAGAGAGTGGGATGCAAATTGATTTGTCGCAGATCAAGCTGTGGTCAATTGCAGATATTCTTACACACGACTTTGGTGAGCAAGAATGGGTAGTTGAATCATTAATACCTAAACAAGGAATGACTGCTTTCTCTGGTAATCCTGGAGACTTCAAAACTTGGATAACTATCCATGTGGCAATCTCTATATCACGGGGTGTAGCTGTATTTGGCAAATTTCCTACGACACAAGCTGGGGTACTTGTTATAGATGAGGAAGATCATCTACGAGTACTGAAAAAACGTCTTAAGCTACTAGGAGCAACCGAGACGGACAATATTCATTATCTATCTCAGAACGGAATCAAGATGGATGACGACAAGACCAGGGATGCAATTTTAGACATTATTAAGGAGAAAAATATTAAACTCCTTATTCTTGACTCACTTGTGCGTGTCCATAGTGGGGATGAAAATGATGCTAAATCCATGGCCGAAGTGTTTAGTAGCCTTCAGAAAATAATCAGTGCTGGAGCCTCAGTTCTTTTTACACATCATCATAGGAAACAACAAGGACTTGGGACAAATAATCTAGGGCAAAGCATGAGAGGATCATCCGACATATTGGCAGTGGTAGATTGTCATATGATGGTCGAGAAGAAAAAAGATGAGCCTGACCGTTTGATAATCAGACAACCAAAACTACGGCAAGCAGAAGCTTTACAACCTTTTGAAATTAAAGTTGCCAAAGGAGAATTAGGACCGTCTGGCTTTGAGTATGTTGGAGGATATGACGAAAAGAAAAAGAAAGCTGAGGAGGTAGCGGATGTAGTAATAATGCTCTTAAAAGATGGAATGAAAAGTAGATCTGAGATCCAAGAAATCTTACTAGAAGAAGAGTTCGGCAAAACAGCTATAGATGATGGCATAAAGCTTGCAGAGGGAGATGGAAAGATAGAAAGAGTGCCAAGCAAAGAACTAACTAGAGAGGAAAACAAGCGTAAGGCCTATTATAGACTTCCGGGTGGACTTCAGGGTGTTGCCATAGACCTTGAGCATCTTCCTGCTTCCCATACCCATATAGGTAAAGAAAAACAGGAAGATGAATGGGCAGGTTTATAATGCTATAATGATGGAGCTAAACCACAGAGCCTTTTATTGTATGACCCGATACTTTGGACCCGAAGAGGGGGTAATAGTGGCTCTGTGGTTTAGCGATTACGGGGTCTTAACTATTGCTCCCTTTTTGGGACTAAAACTACAATGAAAAGTGATACATCAGAGAAAGGTCTGAGGTGGGCAATCTATGCTCGCAAGTCTACAGAATCAGAGGATCAGCAGATTCAATCTATTAACGATCAGCTAGACCATGCTAAAAAAGTTGCTACGAGAGAAGGATTGAGAGTGGTTGAAACTATTTTCGAATCTAAGTCAGCAAAAAAGCACAGTCGGAGAGAAGGGTTCACTCATCTAATGAATCTTGTTAAAGAAGGCAAGGTTAATGCAATTTTGGTTTGGAAAATGGACCGGCTATCACGAAACCCGATTGAAAGTGCGATGATCCAAGATGATCTTCAGGAGGGCATGATCAAATGTATTAAAACGTCAGATAAGGATTATTGGCCAGAGGATAATGCCCTCGTCTTTGCCGTTGAACAAGGAATGGCGAACCAGTATAGTCGTGATTTATCCAAAAATGTTAAGCGAGGAATGCGGTCTAAGGCAGATAAAGGCTGGTTCCCGAACATACCACCAATAGGTTATCTGAACTCTAAGTTGCGTGAGAAAGGAAACGAGACAATCAAAAGTGATCCGGAGAGATTCAAGATAGTCCGCAAGATGTGGGATCTAATGCTCACTGGCACATATACGCCACCAAAAATCCTTGAGATTGCTACGAATGAATGGGGGCTTACTACTCCACCACGCAAGAAGCTTGGCGGTAGACCACTTGCCAATAGCTATGTTTACAAAGTTTTTACCAATATCTTCTACACTGGCAACTTCCTATATAAAGACGATACTGGCGGAAGAAAGTTATACCAAGGTAATCACGAACCGATGATCACCATGGAAGAGTTCGATAAGGTCCAAGTTATTATGGGCAAACGTGGTAAGCCTCGACCCATCTCGCACGAGTTTCCATTTACGGGCTTTATGAATTGTTCTGAATGTGGTGCTCGTATTACTGCCACAGTTAAAGAAAAGTTTGTTAAATCTACAGGTAAGACCGAAACCTATATCTACTATCACTGCACAAAGCGCAAGAAGGGAGTCAAATGCAATGCTAGACCGGTCCGTCTAGACACTCTTGAACAGAACGTGATCAAGCTTATTGAACAGAACCAGATAAATCCGAAGTTCTACAAGCTTGGCTTGGAAGTACTTAAAGATATGCATGGTTTAGAAACTGGGAATAGACAGGTAATTCAAGAAAACCAATCAAAAGTTGTGTTGGATACGCAAAAAAAGCTTGATAGAGCTACAGAGTTTCTACTAAGTGGAACTATCTCTGAAGAAACTTATAAAACACAAAAGAAAGAATTAGACACTTTACTTATCAAACAAAAAGCCAAGCTCAATGATACTGAGCAACGAGCACAAAATTGGACTGAGCTAACTGAAAATGTTTTCCACTTTGCCAAGTCTGCCAGTCTGGCTTTCCAAGATGGTGGCAAACAGATCCAAAAAGAGATCATGATGAGCCTTGGTTGGAACCATACCATCCACGAACAAAAACTCCTTATAGATCTTCATTCTTGGTTTATTAAGCTTAAAAACGGAGAAAAAGTCCTACTTCCAGAAATAGAACGGTTGGAACTAATAGAAAATGTTGAAACTAAACAGTATAAGAGAGATTTTGCCTCTCTTAATACTAGGTTGTGCGCCGGGCAGGATTCGAACCTGCGTAGCCCGAAGGCGAGAGATTTACAGTCTCTTGTAATTGACCGCTCTACCACCGACGCAATACCTTTAAACTTTATATCTTTTGTACTTTGGATGTTCTATCGCTATTTCATTTCTAACCTTCACATTTTTCCATGGAATAAGGAATTTGTGATCCTTTTCCGTGTACACAAACAGAAGGTCAAATGCGTTGTCTTTATACTTGCGAGAGTAGTTAAATGACTGGTTTCCACCGGTAATCCTGAGACCCACTCTGCAAATACCATCTTTGTACAAGCCAGCAAATTTTACTTGAACTTTTTCCAAAAGTCCATTTTTCTCAACGATAAAATCAAAATCTCGTTTGTCTCCGATGGGAAGACAAACCTCATATTCTTTTGATATAAAATGACTAATTGCTTGCCCAACAGCCATATCTCCTCTTGCTTTTGTATTCATGTATATATTTTAACAGAGTCATACTCTGTTATACGTAAATAAAACAATATTTATGTGGATAACTGATAGGTATTACCCCCTTCCCGGCGCACCACACTGAAATCCCTCATATGAGGGATTTCAAATTTTTCTGGTATGATTCGGGGAATGATGTATCACAATTTTTTTGGGTGGGTGGGCGCTTTTTTATTTGCTATTTGTGCTGTTCCACAAGTGATGAAAACCTGGCAATCAAAAAGTGCCCACGACCTTTCAATGCTTTTTCTACTTCTCTGGATAGGAGGAGAACTTTTCTCTATATTTTATATCCTAATAGACGACTACTTAACTAAGACAGCTCACTACCCTATTTATCTAAACTATTCATTCAATATAATTCTAGTTCTTTACCTCATCTACGCAAAGAAATTTTATAAATAAAAAAACTGGGGTTCTACCCAGTATTCGGAACGAGCTCCAGATTAACCCTCCAGCAGGCTTCGGCGAAGCTGTACTCCTTGAGGTGCTTGCCGTTGATGCGTCTGCCCTCACCGTTGGCCAATGGATGACCAACAGAAAGCCGACAGGATCCCTTCCTCGGGACATTCACGAGAAAGTCACCCCAAGTCTTCGGCTGAGAGATGAAGTACTTGGAATCCTCCACTTCATCGAAAATCACCCTCGATCCGTACACCCTGATTTGGGGCATCACTTCCTCCGTTAGAACGAGCCTGCACTATTTCTAGCAGACGGACACTCGAAGTTCAACTTTACTTATCGTGCTCTGCGTGTTTGCTTATAATAATATTATTTGGTATTGAGAGTTTTTCTACTTGTCACAATGCTTGTACTTCCAGATCTTTTGCCCTTCACCACTTCAAATGTGAACTCTCCGTCTTTCTTATCAACCAAAACCGTACCGCCCGAGAGAATCTTGTTCGTAATCATCATATTGGCCACAGGGTTTAGAATCTTAGTTTGAATGAGGCGTTTGAGAGGTCGTGCACCGTATTGTGGATTGTAACCTTCGGCCGCAAGGTCATCGAGTACAGGACCTGACACCACGAGTTCTATTTCTTTACCAGACAAACGTTCCTTAATATTTTCAATTTGAATATTGACAATAGTTCTTATCACATCCTTTGAAAGCACATCGAAGACAATTATGTCGTCTAGACGATTAAGGAATTCTGGACGGAATTGGTCTTTGAGTGCACCCATCACTTTGTCCTTGGAATTCTGATAATCTTCTTTCTCTCCGCCCTTGGAGAATCCGATGGATTGCATTTTATCTATGTATTCAGAACCAACGTTCGACGTCATGATAATGACTGTGTTTTTGAAATTCACTACACGACCCTTCGTGTCTGTCAGTCGTCCATTATCTAATACTTGAAGAAGAATGTTGAAAACTTCTGGATGAGCCTTCTCTATCTCATCAAAAAGGACTATCGAATATGGTCGGTGTCGCACACTCTCGGTGAAAGTCGAGCCCTCATCGAATCCTACATATCCCGGAGGGGCACCAATGAGTTTAGAGACTGAATGTTTCTCCATAAATTCAGACATATCTACTCGGATGAGCGCCTTCTCATCGTCAAACATAAATTCAGCAAGAGCCTTTGTTAGTTCAGTCTTCCCTACCCCCGTTGGACCAAGGAACATAAACGAACCTATGGGACGATTCGGATCAGAAATACCTGCACGAGAACGTTTGACCGTATCAGAAATTTTCTTGACCGGTTCATCCTGTCCAACGATGCGTCTCTTCAAAAATTCTTCCATACGTGAGAGCTTCTCGGCCTCCGCTTCAAGCATCCTCGAGACAGGAATACCCGTCCAGCGAGAAACCACATCGGCGATGTCTGTTTCAGTGATTTCTTCTTTGAGAATTCGACGAGAGCTCTGAAGTTTCTTCAGTCTTTTGGATTTCGTCTCTAAATCTTTTTCTAACATTGGAATCTTGCCGTAGCGAAGTTCGGCCGCCTTGGACAAATCGGCTCGGGCTTCAGCGGCTTCGGCTTCGAGACGCATGGCCTCTAAATCTTTTTTAATTTGTTTGATATCTCCCACGACCTCTTTCTCATTCTTCCACTTGAGTTCTATTTCTCCAGTTTTTTCTTTCAGATCGGCAATTTCTTTGTCTATGACTTTGACACGAGCTTTGGACTTTGGATTTTTACTCTCTTTCTTTAGAGCTTCTTTCTCTATCTCAAATTTCATAATTTTTGAATGTGCATCTTGAAGAACCGGAGGCATATTCTCCAAAGAAATTTTCAAAAACGAAGAAGCTTCATCGATCAAATCAACAGCTTTGTCTGGTAAGAATCTATCCGTAATATATCTGGATGAAAGGGTGACGGCGGCCCGAATAGCATCATCGGTAATGTGGACTCCATGATAAAGCTCATAGCGTTCCTTCAAACCACGAAGAATGGTCATCGCATCTTCGATTGATGGTTCGTTCACATAAACTGGTTGGAAACGACGAGTAAGGGCTGGATCCTTCTCTATGTGTTTCTGATATTCACGCAAGGTAGTAGCTCCTATAGCTCTCAATTCTCCTCGTGAGAGCGAAGGTTTGAGCATATTCGAAGCATCCATTGAACCATCCGCTGCACCGGCGCCCACGATGGTGTGAATCTCATCAATGAACAAAATAATTTTGCCTTCGGATTTTTCTATCTCTTTTATAATATTTTTCAATCGTTCTTCAAACTCTCCACGATACTTTGTACCGGCGATAAGAAGTCCTAGGTCAAGAGAAACGAGCTCTTTGTCTCGAAGAGATTCTGGGACGTTACCATTGGCCATACAAATAGCCAGACCTTCAACGATGGCGGTCTTCCCCACTCCGGCTTCACCGATGAGAATTGGATTATTTTTTGTACGACGAGAAAGAATTTGAATGATACGAGAAATTTCATCATCTCGACCGATGACCGGATCAAGTTTATTAAGCTTTGCCATTTTGGTCAGACTTCTAGTGTATTTGGAAAGTGATTTGAATCTCTTGTCTATTTTTGGTTCGCCGGAATTTGATTTCTTCAGTTCTTCTATCACTCTAAGTACTTTATCCCTATCAATTTTAAATTTAAGGAGAAGTTCACGAGCATCACCTGGAACATCGAGAACAGCCAAGAATAAATGCTCTGTAGAAACAAATTCATCACCGAGCGATTGGGCTACCTTGTAACTCAAATCAAGGATATGAGCGAGTTCGGGAGTCAAATAAATCTGATAAGAAGGAGAAATCACTTGGGCTACCTCCGGATTTTCTATGGTTTCAAGAACGGAATCAATCAACAAAACTGTATCTACTTCCATCTTGTCCAAAATAGAAATGACCATACTCTCATCCATCACAATTAAGGCGGCAAGCAAATGCATGGGATTGATGTGATTTTGTCCACGTTCAATAGCCAGCTCGTGCATTTTTCTAATAACCTCTTTGGCCTTGGTGGTGAAGTGATTAAATGGGGGCATGTTATTTCGCCTTTTCTATTAAACGTTTGATGGGGAAAATAGTTGTATAAGTACCAGTGGTAGTGGTTAAATCCGCATTGGGACTCTTTATTCCTACCAGTTCTCCAGAAAGGTTGACGATCGGTGATCCAGAGATTTCAGAAGAAGCCAGAATGTCTGTTTCTACAGCATAAACCATACTGACATCCTGACCCTTCGCATCCTTTTCACCTCTAACATCTGAACTGATAACTCGATTAATATAAACACTATTTTTATTCTTACCACTTAGGAGAATAATGTTTTGTCCAAGTTTGAGATTGTTGGTGGAAAGAGCGACCGCTGGAAATTTATCCTTGTGCACAGCGTCTGCATCTATTCTAAAAAGCACAAGGTTGTCTGTATCACTCTGATAGGCCACGGATGCTCCGAGAATCGAACCATCTGAAAGAACGACACTGTACGGAGTATTGAGAATGAGATTTTCTCTAGAGCTCAACACCAAACCACTGCTGTTTACAATCACACCCAGAGCATAGAAACTTAAATTTCCATCTGCTCCTCTCACACTAATACGCACGACAGCCGGAGAAACTTTTTCTATAGCACTAGAGACAGCATCATCTTCTTTAATCACTGTGACTTCTTTAGTAGTTGAAGAACCACCGGGAGTAGGAGCGACCTTCTCTATGGTGCGTTCTACTACGCGATTAATAGTTTGAGTAACACTCTGTGGGGCTTCGGCGAGAAGTGAGGTGGTGATAATTCCTGTGGCAATAGAGGTCACAAAGCTCACAAGCAGGGTGAGGAGAACAATCTGGGTCTTCGTTAAATCTTCCATTGTAGACATAAAGGGATTATATCATAAAGCTTTTAGAGCGCGTACAATTTCACTTTTGGTAGTAAATTTCCCAAAAGAAAATCGAATTGTTTCTTTATCCGGCAAGTTTTTCCTGGAATTACAGGCACTACCGACAGAAACCATAATTCCCTTCTGATCCAGTTTCAGAGCCATAAATTCAGCGAGAACATTTGGGATAGAGATGCTAACAATATTGGGTAGGTTATGTTCTTGAGAACCGTTTATCACCACGTTTGGAATTTTCTTTTTAATTTCTTCTATAAAATATTTTCTCAAGACATTCAAACGTTCAGATTCCTTCTCTTTGTTTTTATCTGCGAGAATCAGAGCCTTGGCAAAAGCTACAATGGCAGAAACATTTTCTGTACCCGAACGTAGACCTCTCTCCTGTCCTCCACCGAAAATAATCGGATAAAGAATCACGTTTGGTCTCGTTACCAAACAGCCTGAACCGTGCGAGCCAGATACCTTCGAACTATCAAGGGTCATGAGATCCACTCTCAAAGATTCAACACTCAAATCCAAAAGGTTGGCAGCCTGACTCGCATCAGTATGCAGATATGGAAAGGTTTTTTCCTGCCTACCGGCAGGCAGGTCTTTTCTGTATTCACGTATCAAGCGACCAATTTTGCTCACGGGCTGAATCGTTCCGGTTTCTCCATTAACCAAACCAACAGAAATAAGAATGGTATTATCTTTCACCTCATTTAAAATTTCTTGCGGAGAAATTAAACCTTCTTCATCAGCTTGGACAACTGTCACTTCCCCGCCCCGCCTCTCAACCTCCTTTGCTGTTTCTGAAATCGCCGGATGTTCAACAGAAGAAATAATGATGTGTGGTTTGTTTATTTTTTCTTTGGCCATTTCAAATGTTCCTAATATGGCCAAATTATCCGCTTCTGTCCCACCGCTCGTGAAAATTATATCTTTTGAGCCCACATGAAGAATCCGTGCAATAGATGTTCGAGCCCCTTCTAATTCCCGTCTGGACCTCACTCCTTCAGCATAAATCGCCGAAGGATTATCCTTTCCTCCGGCGTAGTCCATAAAAATTCGCTTTTTAGAGAATAAACTCATAGTCCAATAATCCTATATTTTAAGGGCTAAATTAGATACTTGACTTTTAACATAATAGATTATATATTACGGGAAGACAACGCGACCAGACGAACAACAACCGGAGAAATCCATGAGCAATGAAAACAGTAGGGACATTTACAATAACGGACATTGTCGGGTAGAGATTAAGCTTTTCCCCGACGAAAATCAGGAAAATTTGTGCAAGAGGGACCAATGGGGATTCCCTCAATGGGAGCGCCCCTTTGCTAAGATTGTGGTCCATGCAAAGGATACAGCAACTTGTCGCACACGGTGTGTGTTTGCCGGTGATGAACAAACAACCAAAAAGGTCGGTCACTTGTGGTGGAGACGGAGTATTGTGGTTAAGAAAACCACCCAGGAGGAACGACTCGAGAGTGTGATCATCGAGGCAATCAAATTTGCCGACCGACACTTCGAGAGATTTACCACAATGGTTGCAGCGGGCGATGAGGCCATCCACAACACACAACATCTAGTCAATGCTATCAAGGACGTCAACGAGCTCGTGAGAAATCCCGAGGAATGACGCATGGAATCATGACCAGAGGAAGTTTGCGAAAGCGACTTCCTCTTTTTTATTTATCAAAACCAATTTTGTCAAACATCTGATGTTTGACAATCTAACTTGTTCTAAAACATTTCCCCCAACTCCTCTTCCAACAACTTAGCAATACTAGTTGAAACAAATTTTTTATACTCATCTTTATTTTTATATTGTTCAAGGATAATATCAGGTACGAGTAGTTGACCCCATCGATTTTCATTTACATAATCCCCAAGACTAGACCATTGATACAATTCCTCTCCTCCCCTATGCTCATGAAGTTCTCTAGGATTACGATGGATGTATGCAGATAAATATAGAAGCTGTTCATTACTTTCGATATGGACCGCTTTATATTTCCCTTGAAACAAATGTCCGGACTTTTCGTACTTTGTATTGTAGTACTTGGCATAACTATTTAGTACCCTCTGCATATATTTTGATATACCACCTTCTTCTGTTTCCTTAAGGATAAGATGGAAGTGGTTCGGCATAATACAAAAAGCAACAAGTTCGACATTTCTCTTTTTAACAATTTCATTTGTGGTCAAACTGTCTAACATCTGATGTTTGACAAATTCCTTAACCGCCCGACCAACCTGAGGAAAGTTAACGGGTGATTGAAAATACAAAATCAGAAAAAGAAATCTCCACCAATCATTTTGATCATGAAAAATTGTTTATTTCCTAATTCCTCGATTAAAAACATGATAATACTCCCCTTCTGAAATTTGTATCTTTTTCATTACGCATTATATTATGTGTCAAACATCAGATGTTTGACAAGAGACAAACCGTGATTTTGCAACAGAATTGTGCTAGAATGCCGAAACTATGAAGGATTCTCTCGAATTAGGTGAAAAGGAGCTCCGCCCACCCGTCGTTGCACTGATGGGGCATATTGACCACGGCAAGTCCACTCTCCTCGACTACATCAGAAAAACCAAGATCACCGAAGGAGAAGCAGGAGGCATTACTCAACATGTGAACGCTTATGAAGTCACCCATAATCAGTCAAAAATTACTTTCATTGACACTCCCGGACACGAAGCCTTCACCAGTATTCGTTCGAGAGGTGCCAACATCGCCGATATCGCTATCCTTGTAGTCTCTGCCGAAGATGGAGTGAAGCCTCAAACTATTGAAGCTTATAAACACATTAAAAAAAGTGAGGTTCCATTCATCGTGGCCATCACAAAAATTGATAAGCCGAGCGCCAACATCGAACGCGCTAAACAAAGCCTCGCCGAGAATGATGTTTATGTGGAAGGTTATGGAGGTTCAATTTCTTCTGTTTCTGTCTCTGCGAAGACGGGTGAAGGAGTAAATGAATTACTCGAAATGATCATCTTGCTGTCTGAAGTAGAACATTTCACCGGAGATCGTGGACGTTGGGGTTCTGGGATTGTCCTAGAGAGTCGTCTTGACCCACAAATCGGCATCATTGCCGTCGGTATCATCAAGGATGGGACAGTGAGAAAAGGAATGACTGTGGCTTCTGTGGGAGCCATAGCACCACTGCGATTTATTCAGGATACTGAAGGCAAAGAACAAAAATCACTTTCTTTCTCGAGTCCGATTCAGATGGCTGGTTGGGACGAAGCTCCTCCTGCTGGAGCAATGTTTGAAACCTTTGATGATAAGAGGGCTGCTCAATTCTACGCCGAAAGTGAGCTGGCCAAGGCCAAAGCCAAACGTTCAGGAAAAGAATCCACGACTCATATAAACGGAGATGAAAACACTGCTATTCTTCCAATCATTATTAAAGCCGATGTCACCGGCAGTCTCGAGGCTTTGGTTTATGAATTGAACAAACTTTCCCATGAACGTATCATCCTTAAAATTATTCTCAAGGGCATTGGAACCGTCAGTGAAAACGATGTGAAGTCCGCGATGACCACCGCGGGAACAATCGTCTTTAGTTTTAATACAAAAATTGATTCTCAAGCAGCCGCTCTCGCTGAACGATCTGGAGTGCCTGTAGAGACTTTCGACATCATTTACAAACTGACGGAGAGGATAAACAACCTTTTGTTAGAACGTGAACCAAAGATTGAAGTAGAAGAAATTACCGGTCAAGGCAAGGTACTCAAAATTTTCAGTACTACCAAGGACAAACATGTGATCGGAGTTAGATCTTTGTCCGGAATATTCGAGGTAGGAGGACTCCTCAAAATAATTCGTCGAGATGAAGAAATAGGTCGGGGCAAAATTAAAGGCCTACAGCAAAACAAAGTTGAAATAGAAAAGATAAGCGAGAACAGCGAATTTGGAGCCATGATAGAATCTAAAACTGAAATAGCTCCCGGAGACATGCTCGAACAAATCACCAAGGTCACTAAATAAAATGAGAGAAATAAAAAAAGAAAAAGTATCAGAAATTATTCGTCACATAGCAGCAGACTTTGTGCTCCGAGAAGCGACTCCGGCCTCGCTCATCACTGTCACCCGAGTAGAACTCAATCCTTCGGGCAAAGTGGCCTCAATCTATTTCACTACCCTACCAGAGAAACAGGAAGACACCGCTCTCAAATTTCTAGAACGCAAGGGAGGAGAACTCTTCGCCTTCGTTCGATCTAAATCCAAAATCGGCATCATTCCCCAGTTGGCTTGGAAAATTGACTACGGTGAACGCAATCGTCAGAGATTGGACGAGATAACAAACGAAATAAAATAATTTGTGCCGAGGAGAGGACTTGAACCTCCACCCCTTACGGGACCAGTTCCTAAAACTGGCGTGTCTACCATTTCACCACCTCGGCAGGGTGCGCCCTGTAGGGATCGAACCTACGACCTTATCCTTAAGAGGGATCTGCTCTACCAACTGAGCTAAGGGCGCGCAATGTAGAGTATTGCAGAAAAAAAACGATTTTTCAATCGAATTATGATAATCTATCTAATGTTCGACCTAGTCGCCAAGTGGTAAGGCGAAGCTCTGCAAAAGCTTTATACGGCGGTTCGATTCCGCCCTAGGTCTCACGGAAATTTTTTCCGTATTTGCCCGGGTGGTGGAATGGTATACACGCACGACTTAAAATCGTGTCTCGTAAGGGATGTGGGTTCGAGTCCCACCCCGGGCACTGCGAGATTAGTTTAGTGGTAGAACTGGTGCTTCCCAAGCATCGGGCGCGAGTTCGATTCTCGCATCTCGCACTAAAATAAAAACTTGACTTTTATATTAAGATATGATAGGATATAGGTAGGCAATTCGCAGCCCTTAAATGGGCACAAATGTTTCCCCCTCTGGAGGCTCCAACCATGTGGTTGCTCTTCTTAACGCTCACGGCGCTCGTGTTGGTCCTCGTTGCCTGTATCACGGGCAAGTGGATTCTCCTCGGCGCCATTCCCATCCTGTTTCTGGGCTGGGTGCTCTGGAAGTTCGCCCTCTGGGTGGCAGGACAGGCTCCTGTCTGGCAGAACAGGACTCGAATCTGGTGGACCACGACCGTGGTTCCCTGGTGGGCCACGAATACCAGTCGAGTGCTCCGCGCACTCATGGTCCTGGCCATCATCGCGGCCGCAATTGCGATCGTGGTGTGTGTGACCGTCAAACTCGGCCCCGCACTGACCTCGGGCTCGATCTGCTCGGCGTGCAAGGGCACACCGACAGCTGTCGTGCCGACGACTGGGTCAACAGCGTCAGTAACGACACTCTCACCGGATTCGACCTTCAGGGTTGTGGTCCGGAAGGGAGAAGTCACCTCGATTCCGCTTCCTCGCCCGTATCGTTTGGAACACTGGGCGAAGGAGAACGAGATTGTGGTCACCGAGGCGTACGTCGACGCGACAAACAAAGTGGTTCGCGTCGAAACCGCACCAGGAATCGACAGTTCAGTGGTCATGTTTCGCCGATTCTCGTGTGCGCAGTACAAATGCGGACCGGTCGTACTGGACTAGGTAGCCGCAGACACCAAAGCCCCGCCCTAACGTTACGTCGGGACGGGGCCTTTTTCTTGTCCGAATTACCAATGTTACCTTTGATGAGGTTAGAACTGGGTGATGCCAGTATCCGTAGGAATGCCGAATGTTCCAAGCACGATATGAATCAATCCATAAGCTGAGGACATAATAAACATACCGAGGAGTCCATAGAGAATTTTCTTCTTCGCAGTTTCCCTGGCATTGTCAGCCGTTTCTGACATGATGAATTGGAATATGCCGAAAAGAAATACAAGCGTAGCCACAGCGAAAGCCAGTCCGATGATTGGATTCAATATAAACGTATCTATCTTCTTTAGAAGTGGAACAATCGTCATCAGAAACTAAGGTTACTGAGAGATACCTGAGACACCAGGAACATTCACTGTCCCTCCTGTAGTTGTATTACCAAGGAGGGCTGTACTAATGAATCCTACAAGTCCCCAGACAGCTACCATCACGAAGAGAGCGATAATGCCCCACAACATAATACTCTTGCCTTCCTTGCGCTTGTCTTCATCACCAACGTTGAATATATACATTGCTAGACCCCAGAAAAATCCGAGGAGTGCAATTCCCATAACTAGAGGTGTAGCTACACCTACAAGTCTCTTTACCCCATCAAGAAGGGTCCCGATATTACTTAAATTACCTTGTGCGAACACAAACATAGGAGTGAACGCCAGAGCTCCAACAATAAACTTTTTCATTATTTATCTATAAATTTATCTTTTAATATACCCAATTTGGTATGCGTTAATCATACCACGACTACAGACAGAGAATAGACCCGTGGGGATAAATTATACAGCCCCGCCAGGGAGAAACTGCGGACAATTCTGTCCACAAGGCAAAGACGTTCCGGCAGGTGTACTCGAAGGAGTAACAGGAGTTTGAGGTAAACCTAGAGCATTCTGCATAAACCCAATAATTCCCCAAACCGAAACCATTACAAAGAGTGCGACAATCCCCCACTTCATGAGATTCATACCTTCTTCATGACTCTTCTCATCTCCTGATTTGAAAATAAACTTGGCCAGACCCCAGAGAAAAACAAGAAGAGCCACTCCTCCAGCAATGACTGTCAACTGACTAATTAATTTCCCAACGGCCTTTATCAAATCACTAGTCTTATCAAGTGCAGCGAAAGCAACAAGAGGAGAGAGAAATGATACAGTGATAATTGATAGATATTTTTTCATAAAATTATTTATTGTGGTAAACGTGACCCAAACTTATCCGAGATAAAACCCAAATCTCCATAGAAAAAAGCCACAATGGCAGTGAATGAAAGCATCACGAAGAGAGCGAGGAGTCCCCACTTCATAAGGGCAATGCCTTCTTCGTGACTCTTCTCGTCGCCGGCTTTCATAATAAATTTTGCTAGACCCCAAATAAAAACCAAGAGAGCCAATCCTTCTAAGACAGGTAGGGTAGTATAAATAAGATCTTTGAAGATTCCTATGAGTTGAGAAAAGTTTTGAGGTGTTGGGGTCATCACTATTGCAATTGATTTATAGTGGCTCTGATTACTTGGGCGATCACACCCGCTCCAAGGAGTACTGCTGTGCCTATGGCTGCATAGAGAAGGGCTCTGTGTGCTTTCTCTATTGTCTTCTCTGCTCCAGCAGCGGTGACATAAAGAAAACCAGCATAAATAAAAGCGAGAATAGCGAGAACTGCTCCGATAGGAATAATGATGTTATTTATAATCGTTTGGAAAAGTTGTGGAATGTTATCTGCTGTTCCGGTCCTAAAAGGATTTTCAAGTTTTGAACTAAAATTTGAACCTGGAGCATTAGTATTAACACCGGTTGGGTTCTGATTAGTATTCACACCAGTTGGATTTTGATTAGTATTCACACCCGTTTGCGCATATATAGGAACAACAGAAGTAACAGCCATCAACACAAAAACCAAAACGATTAGGTATGTAAAATATTTTTTCATAATTATCTCGGAGCTCCGAGGAGGGAAAATCCATCACCCAAGAGACTAGTAATAGTATAAACCAGAAGCCACGCCACGAGTATCCACAAATAACCCATTCCAACTTTCATAAATATTTCTTTGGCCTCCCCTGCGGCCTTCTCATTACCTCCTGAAGTCAGAAGTTTGAATCCAGCATAAGCAAAGGCGGCCGTGGCGAAGATAGTTGAAAGAAAAATTAAATCAGTTATGAGATTTTGCACAAGGGTAATTAAATCTCCAAATTGACAGGCATGAGTATAAAGAGGGTTGTCATTCGCCCCACTCAAACCACAAATAATTAAATCTTTAGGCATATTATTTGATTAAAGCATTAATCTGATCTCCGGCAGTGCTAAGAGCCTCACTCGTGCGAGCTCGCCCAGAAGTCACTGAATCAATCATATCAGTGAAAATTTGAGTGGTCTTCGAATCATCTGGATCGAGCCAACCCTTGGATTGAATGGCTGCATCATAGAAAACTGATTGGGCCAAATCAGTTGGTTTGGTAGAAAGCAAATCCCTCCTCGTTGGTGGAAGAGAAAGGATTTTGGAAAGACTAGTCATCACATCCTTCGAGACAAGAGAGAGAGCCACGTTCAAAGCAGCAGAAGAATTCTTGGAATTCCTCACAATTGCCACCGCTGAGAGGCGGCTGAAAGTGATAGCTTTATTCGAAATCCTAGATTGAGGCAAAAGAGCAATACCGAGATTCAAAGTTGGATTTTTGGCCATAAGATTTTTCAATTCACTGGCATATCCGATGTACATAGCCGAATCCCCTGAAGTGAAGGCTGTCCCCGCTGATTTGAGAGAGCGATTCCAAGTATAGAAAGGCTTCGCTGGATTTGAGAATTGGGTATAAAAATCAAGAGCAGCCTGGGCCGGGTTAATGGGCAAACCAAAACTATTATTAAATTCGGTCTGCAGATTTCCGTTAGTCATAGATGTGATGGGTGTGCCCGCTTGAAGCATGAGGAGAGACAGAATGTCTTTGTTGTTTGGAACGTTCTTGGCTTCACCCAAGGCTATCGCACTTTTCGTAATGTTGCCTGCGTTGTCTTTTTCTGTCAGTTTCTGTGCGTAGCCATAAATTTCATCCCAGAATTTTGGAGGAAGAGCAATCGAAGCCTTGGAAAATAAATCTCGGTTCCAATATAAAACCAGAGGGTCAACAATAAGAGGTAGGGCATACGTCCCATCTTGATTATAGAAAAGTTCTCCTTCTTCAATAAAAGTTGAGGTGAAATCTTTTTGACTAATACTCGAAGAAGGAATAAGGGCCAATTTGTTTCTTTCTTTCCAAAAATTTTCTTGAGAGAGGATAACCAAATCAGGACCGGAACCCAAGGCTAGAGCTTCGGTGAAGTCCGCGTCAAAAGTCGCATTCGGCTTCTCTACATATTGAATAATAGCTGCCGGACTATTGCGCAGGCCTGAAGTATCAAGCAAACCATTGAAACTTGAAGCTGGAATATCTCCCCAAATCACAATGTTGGGAAGAGCTACTCCCCCACCTCTAGACATAGAGAACAGAATAACTGCTACTACAATGAAGGCCCCGAAGACGATGAGTAAAATTAATTGAAACTTAGACATGTATTAATATTAACACTGTTTTCTATTTACTATCTACTGTGTACTTCCTGAATATTAGACCATAATGATTGTCTCCAGCATTGAAAGTCTTCTCAAAGTTAAATCCGGATTTTATAAACATATCCTTGAGAATGTCTTGTTTAATTTTGTCAGTCCATTCCACAACACAAACCTTGCCGCCGCTTTTTGTGATGCGTTTGGTTTCGATGATAGCAGCAACTTTCTCTGAAACAAGAGACAGAATATTTGAAAGAATTACTCCATCTGCGAGGTCATCACGAAGCTTTGTGCCGTTCAATTTGCTCACATCTCCACAGATAACTTCCAAATTGCCTATACCATCCTTCTCTGCTTGATTCTTCAATTTAACCAGTGTCTCGGACTTGATGTCCACACAATAGATATGTCCATCTACTCCAAGAATTTTAGAAAGGGCGAAAGAATAATGCCCTGCACCTGAACCCAAATCCACTACCGTTTGTCCAGGTATAAATCCAAACTCCTCAACGTTCTTTTTAGGATCAGAAAACATATTTATATTATACAAGAAAAGAAACTATAAACAGATGAGTGAGGCGAGCGAATCCCCCTCCCTTAGCTTCATGATGCGAACTCCCTGTGTCTGTCGACCCAACACTGGAATTTCTTTGATGTCTACACGAACCACTTGAGATTTTTTGGAGATAGCCACTACCTCTTCTTCATCGGTCACTACTTGTGAGGCGATAACCTTGCCGGTCTTCGCCGTCACATTTGAAGTGAGTATTCCCGTACCTCCTCTGCCTTGAACTTTGTACTCATTTAATTCTGTACGCTTACCATAACCATTCGCCGAGATAACGAGAAGGTGTGCCTTGTCCCAATCTTTCTTTATAGTATGTGCTGCAATAACTTTGTCTCCCTTGTCCAATTTTATTCCTCTCACTCCGCCAGCGTTTCTACCCATCTCACGCACATCAGATTCCTTGAACCTTATGGATTGTCCTTCAGCCGTTACTATAGAGACAGTATCACCCTTGGTCACGAGAGAAACCGAAACGAGTTTGTCTCCAGCTCCTAATTTAATAGCAATTATTCCAGACGAACGCACATCGTGGAAACTTTTGGCCGAGACATTCTTCGAAACTCCCTGTTCAGTCACCATACAGAGTGAACCTTCTATATTCTTCGCTTCTTTCGGCATAGGCAGAATCGAAGTAACCTTCTCATCATCTGAAAGCGAAATGAAATTCATAACAGACTTGCCCTTGGTGGCTCGCTTGCCTTCTGGTATGTCATACATTTTTATTTGATAAGCCTTGCCCTTGTCTGTAAAGAAAAGCAAATCAGAATGAGTAGAGGTCACGAGGAGATGAGTGACGAAATCTTCTTCTTTGGTATCGAGGTCTACTACTCCAACTCCACCACGTTTCTGACGTTTATATTCTTCTGGATTGGTGCGTTTGATATATCCACCTGAGGTGAGGACAAGTGCATTTTCTTCTTCAGCAATCATATCTTCTACAGAGAGAATCTTTGCTCCACCCTTAATTACGCGAGTACGACGCTCATCACCGTATTTCTCTTTGATTTCTTTCAATTCATCTTTGATAATACCGAGGATTTTCTTCGGAGAAGCCAGTATCTCCTTGAGCGAAGCGATGAGAGATTGTACTTCTTTCAACTCATCCAAAACTTTCTGTCTTTCAAGTCCAGCGAGCTTTGAAAGCTTCATTTCCAAAATAGCGTTGGCCTGAAGAACACTAAATTTAAACTCTTTTATAAGAGAAGCACGTGCATCATCCACACTCTTCGAGGCTCGAATGAGTTTAATAATTTCATCAATATGGTCTAGGGCCTTCTTCAAACCAAGAAGGATGTGTTCGCGTTCTTCGGCCTTCTTCAAATCAAATTCTGTGCGACGTCGAACAACTGTGGCTCTGTGAACTGAGAATTCCTCGAGCATACTCTTGAGTGAGAGTGTTTGAGGCACACCATCAACGAGCGCTACCATATTCACATGGAAAGTATCTTCTAGTTGAGTGTGTTTGTACAAACTATTTAAAATTTTCTGGGGCTGACTACCTGTCTTCAAATCTATGGCGATGCGAATGTCCTTGGTTGATTCATCGCGGAGACCTTTTATCCCTTCAATCTTTTTTTCTCTGACTAGATCTGCAATCTTGGTAATAAGATCCGCCTTGTTTACTCGAAACGGAATGGCTGAAATAATTATTTGAAAATTCCCGGCTTTGTTCTCTACAATATCTGCTACTCCACGAGCCACAATACCTCCACGACCCGTCGCATAAGCATGATGAATCTCCTTCTCATTGAAAATAATTCCTCCTGTGGGGAAATCTGGGCCTTTCACAAATTGAAGAAGATCTTCGGTCGTCGCATCACTATTGTCCAAAAGATGAATGGTAGCATCTACTACTTCACCAAGGTTGTGTGGAGGAATGTTTGTGGCCATACCAACCGCGATGCCGAGTGTTCCGTTCAAAAGTAAGTTGGGCACAGAAGCTGGAAGGACGGTCGGCTCTTTCCTCGTCCCGTCATAATTGGGTTTAAAGTCCACCGTATCTTTGTCTATATCTCGAAGGAGCTCACTCGCGACCTTGCTCATCTTGGCTTCTGTATATCTGTAGGCTGCGGCACTATCTCCGTCTATAGAACCAAAGTTACCTTGTCCAATAATGAGAGGATAGCGAGTAGAGAAATCTTGCGCCAACTTCACCATGGCTTCATACACCGAAGAATCGCCGTGCGGGTGATAAGCTCCGAGCACATCTCCGACCACAGTGGCTGATTTGCGCGACTTCGCACTGGCGGTCAGGCCCTTCTCATTCATAGAGTAGAGAATCCTGCGATGCACGGGCTTCAAACCATCTCGAACATCAGGCAAAGCACGATCAGTAATAACCGACATCGCATAGTCAATGAAAGATTCCTTCATCTCTGTCACAATCGAACGAGAGACGACTTTGTGGCCGGCTGGAATTTCGTCTTTGCTCTTACTGTCCATAGGTAGTATTAGTATTTTCGGTACCACTCTTATCCTGAAGAGAATTTATTTGACCTCTCACCGCTTCGAAAGAATTGGCTAGACCAGATTTAATATCTTCTAAAGGAATAGGCGCTTTCAGATTGCCCGCATCCGTAGGAGCATCAGCTACGGTTTGAGAAGTTCTGCCAAAGGTGACAAGAGACCAAATTCCAAAAATAATCAAAGTGATAGAACTAGAAACAATCAGGGCAAAAAGTCTTTTGTGTTCTGGAGATTTTTGATGAATGGTGGCGAGATATGTTCTCATATTATTCTTCTTTTAGTATAACAATTTCTCCTTCCTTGCCTTCCAAATCTTTTTTCTTGATGACCAATTTGTCTATGGGCTTCACACTTTCTTCTCCCCCTTCTTTCAAAAATTTCTTGAGAGTCTCCGACGTATAATGCATAGGAATAATGATACTCGGCTCGAGGGAAACCGCGAGTTTATAAGCAACTGCAGGTTCGAGCACCCCAGCACCTCCAACCGGTACAAATAAAATATCAATATCTTCGAGTGATTCAAATGTCTCTGGAGAAAGAACTGGATTAGAAAGTGCCCCAAGGAAACAAAGATTCATACCTTCGAAAGATATTTGATAGATAGTATTAAGTTTGGCCTTTTCATAAGTTGTCTCCGAAAGGAAACCCTTCACCCCAACACCTTTCACTTCATATTCACCAGGACCACTAATGAGGAAACCCTTGCTTTCTGTCATGAACGGAGCAGAGCTTATGAGAGTTATATCGTCGGTCAACTTTGACTTGGGGTTTATAGACAGAGACAGGTCTCCTTGGGAGATTCTAAAAGACTCGAGTCCTTGAAAGCTGATTATCATAGGTCTATTTTAGCATTAATTAACTTGATTTACAACCATCATTTTATCTGCTATATTGACCTTTGTTCGATCAAAAGAACTTATTAATCTCCGTTTTTGTTACCCCTTTTCCCTAGGCAAACACTCTAGAGGGCCGAGGACCAGAAACGGCAAAATAATTTGACTAAAGAAAAAATAAAAAAGGTTAAGAAACCTGTGGTCGAGGATACCTCGCTCATGGGGCAGATTGTTTCAGCCACCGCTACCCCACCGTCAGTAGACGATGTGATAGAAGGTCCAGTGATAAGCGTGGACAAGGGTGCAGTCTTCATTGACCTTGCGCCTTTCGGCACGGGCATCATTTATGGTCGCGAGTTTATTAACGCTCGAGACATTATCAAAAAAATAAATATCGGCGACATCGTCGCTGGTAAGGTCGTAGCCATCGGAGGCAAAGAAGGCTACATCGAAATCTCACTCAAGGAAGCTAGACAGGCTCTCATCTGGAGCGAGGCCGAGGAAGCCATCAATGCCAAGAGAATTTATGAGCTCGGCATTATTGATGCGAACAAAGGAGGACTTATCATCACATGGCAAGGTATCTCTGGATTCCTACCTGCTTCTCAGCTCAAACCTGAACATTATCCTCGTATCGCGGATGGAGATAAAGATAAAATCCTAGAAGAATTGAAAAAGCTTGTGGGAACCAAACTCTCGGTTATGATTATCGGAGCGAATCCCAAGGAAGGTAAACTCATCTTCTCTGAGAAATCTCCAGAGAACAAGGACAAGGGAAATATGGTTGCTCACTACACTCTCGGTGATGAAATCACCGGAGAAGTGACTGGCCTCGTAGACTTTGGTATCTTCGTAAAGATTGAAGAAGGACTCGAGGGATTGGTTCACATTTCTGAAATTGATTGGGGTCTCGTCGAGAATCCAAAGGCTATGTTCAAAATCGGTGAGAAGGTGAAAGTGAAGATTATTGAAATCAAAGATGACAAGATTTCCCTCTCGATCAAAGCTTTGAAAGAAAATCCTTGGAAGGAAGCAGAGAAGAAATATCACAAGGATGATACAGTGAGCGGAGTAATCATCAAATACAACAAACACGGTGCCCTGGCTTCCATCGAAGAAGGCGTGGCCGGACTCGTGCATGTCAGCGAATTTGGTTCTGAAGAAAAATTGAAAGAGAAATTAGAGATGGGCAAGAGCTACTCATTCAAAATTACCCTCTTCGATCCAAAAGAACAAAAGATGGCCCTCTCGTACGTAGAAAATAAATAAATTTCATTTAGATCAAATTTATTTAACCAAAAAATCCCCGAGTGGGGATTTTTTGATTTTATTAAATGAAAAGGGTAAGCTGACCGTAGACGTACACATCCCACCGACAGGAGATACAAACGTATGAAGCGCATTATCATTGGTTTTTCTCACGAAGGTGACACCAACACCACGGTCAGCAGAACCGTTGACAGGCCCCCTTACGCAGGTCTCACCGAACAGGGCGAGAAACATGTCGCCGAGCTTTGGAGAACAATTTCCAAGATGTATCTCGGCGGTCTCGGCAAGGTCGCTTGCTTCGCTCCATACTGGAGCCCAGCTGCAGACAATGCGCAGGCCTTTCTCATGCTCAGTCGTGAACCGGTGATTCACTTCAAAACATTCACTGGGCCTCATGAGTACAAGGACCGGCTGACAACCTTTGCGGGGGAAGCTGATACTGTTCTCTGCTTCCTCAAGATGGAAAACAAGAGGAACACAGAAGCTGTTCTGAGTTTCTACCAGAATGCGCTCACGGCCTTTGGAATGGGTGCAGGGAGACTCTGTCAGATATTCAACGCTCCCGACAAGCAAGAAGTGGCTGCGTTTGTGATTGATCTCGAAAACCGGTCTGTCTACAAGATCTCATTCAAGGAGGGCCGGGTCACCGCGATGTAACAGTCGCGGATTTTTTATTTTCAAAACATTTTCCAAGGGTTACCCTTGGAAGTTTAGCTGTTACCAACAGTCATCGCTTTTTGGAGACCATCTTCGACGAGAGCTTCAAGAACTTCGGGGATGCGTTTAAAAACTTTTTTAAGAATTTCTGTTTCTGGTTTTTTGAAATCACTCAAGATATGTTTCTCCACCGCGTTTTCACCCTGTGGTTTCTTCAATTTTCCACTTGGAGTAGACGGAGAAGTACCAATTCTAATTCTTATAAACGCTTCGGTCTTAAGCGCCCGTACAATAGACTCAATCCCCTTGTGTCCGCCCGAACCACGGTTATAAGAAACTTTCATTGTGCCCAGAGCAAGGTCAAGGTCATCATAAATCACCACAAGTTTTTCTGCGGTCTTCTTCGACTTCACCACTTTCGCCACTCCGACACCCGATTTATTCATAAATGTATCGAGGTGAACAATTTTTATGCCAGAAATTTCTTTTTTCTCTAAAAATGCAACTGCAAGCCGACCAGTATTGTGTCTGGTGTTCTGATATTCCTCCCCTGGATTACCTAAACCTACGACGATATACATGTGCCTATTGTGTCAAACAAATTAAAAGAATACAATCAATGAAAATTATGAACGAAGTACACGAAGAAAAAAATAAATTTTGGCCTGAACTGACTAAACTCCTCCTCCTCGCAGTTTTCATTATTATCCCCTTCAGAATGTTCGTAGCCCAGCCCTTCATCGTAGATGGTGCCTCTATGGACCCCACTTTCAAGGATAAACAGTACCTCATCGTGGACGAATTGACCTATCACTTCACCCCACCACAGCGTGGTTCTGTGATTATCTTCAAATATCCCAACGATACTTCTAAATACTTCATCAAACGTATCATCGGACTCCCCGGGGAAACGGTAAAAATAAATAATGGACAAGTCACCATCATAAACTCTGCTCATCCAGATGGTTTTGCCTTGACCGAACCCTATATATTTTTCAAAAAAACTGATTCTTCCACACTCACACTCTCGAAGGACGAATATTTTGTCATGGGAGACAATCGTCTCGGCTCTGCTGATTCTCGTATGTGGGGACCCGTGCCTACTGCCGATCTCATTGGTCGACCAATCCTACGAGTTTGGCCAACTTCTATTTGGCCTGGGGATAAAACCGATTTATTATCGTCGCAAAATGTCCAAAACTGATTCACGCCCAAGTTATCTTCTCCGTGAATTCGACCGTCCGCTCTATCTCGCGACGCATTTTGGATTCCTCCCCATAGAAGCCCCACGTGTTTCTGAAGAAGATCTCAAGGTAATAAAAAACTCTCCTCGAGCAGGCGAACTTTCTGCCCTACTTCGAATTTATTTGGAGAAAGAATTCGCCAGCCTCTCCCACCCATTGGCTCTGTCTTATAAAAAGAATCGAGGATATTCCCTTCACCTTTTGGGTTTTCAATCTGCCCTAGCCGAATCAATCCTTATCCGCACGGCTCTTTCTATCCTCGAAGACTTTGGGCACAAACATTTAATTGTGGAAGTAAATTCTATGGGAGACAAAGATTCTATAGAAAGCTACGAACGCGAGCTCCACCACTATTTGAAAAAAATCATTGACGACGTAAGCGCTGAACATCGCAAGATTATCAAAGAAGATATTTTTGAACTTTTAAAATTAAACCTATCAGATACGATTAAAGAAGGCATTCCACCTTCAATTGCTTCTCTTTCTTCATCTAGTCGAGAACATTTCAAGGAAGCTCTAGAATATTTAGAATCTTTGGGGGTAGAGTTTCGCTTGTCTTGCAACTTATTCGAAAACAAACATTACGCTTCTCATACTATTTTTGTTATTCGTGACCTTGATGATGAATCCATACTCGCGAGTGGAGCCAGATATTCTAGGCTTTCAAAAAAATTGGGCTTCAAAAAAGAAATGCCTGCCGTCTCTATGCATATTTCTGCTTCGAAAAAACTCGCCCAGAAAGAAAGAATTTATAAAGATTTACCCAAACCAAAATTTTATTTGGTTCAACTTGGTCGCGAGGCCAAGATGAAGTCCTTGCCTCTCATCGAGCTTTTAAGAACAAATCACATTCCGATTTATCATTTCCTCGGCAAGGACAAAATCGTTCCTCAACTCCAAAATGCCGAAAATCTCAAGGTGCCTTATCTCCTCATTGTTGGACAGAAAGAAGCTCTGGAAAACAGTGTCACCATCAGAAATTGCAACACCCGCGCTCAAGAAACAGTCAGAATGGCCGACTTACCTGCCTTTCTAAAAAATATAAATTTATAGCTTTTGTGTTATTTGTTTTGTGTGATATAAATGCGAATAGGTAGCCACGTCCTTTATAGGAGATCTAACCGTGCGGAAAGCTCTCTTTCTTATCGTTTTCGTCTGCGCATGCAGTGTGACAAAAACTGATCAGCAAGAACTGCGAAGCTTCAAGGAAGAGGTCTGCCCGGCGGCCTTCAACAGTCTTCGTGCTCTGAACCAAGGTCGTGTGATGGATCAGGAGAATCTCAAGGACACAACGGTCGTAGCAGACCTTCGAGAAGCTTCTGACATGCTGGTGACGATCGTACAAGCATGTTCAATCAAGTCCACTCATGACACTCTTCCTGCCCCCCAAAAGTTTGAGGATGATTCAGATCCTCAGATCTCCCCCACCCTCATTGCCTCACGGTAAGGAGGGATTTTTCTTGCCTATCCACGAATCCTATGCTAAAGTAGCCCCCACATGGCAATCAATATAGAAGTCACAAAGGGAGCAAGCGAAAACAACGTTTCGGTCCTAAGACGTTTCCAGAAACGTGTCCAAGGAGCAGGCGTGCTTAATCGTGTTCGAGGTCGACGCTACACAGAAAGAGTCAAATCAGAAAACGTGAAAAAAGCGAAGACCCTAGCCTATCTCAAGAAAAAAGAAGAAACAGCTGAACTTATCAAATCAGGTAAACTTGTTGAAGTTTCTAGATTTGCCAAAAAAAGACGTTAACAAAGTGGACGAAATCAAAGAAGCTATTTTGGGAAAACGCTACGAGCTTTCCCTCGTTTTTGTAGATAGTAAATTTTCGCGTAGATTAAATCGTATTTATAGAGAGATAAACAAACCCACAAACATCCTCTCCTTTCCCCTTTCAAAAACTTCTGGAGAAATTTTCATAGATCTCACTCAAGCCAAGAAAGAATTCAAAAAATTTGACCTAACTTTTTCTCAATTCATCACTTTTCTCTTTATCCACGGATTATTGCATTTGAAAGGAATGACACATGGCAGTACAATGGAGAAAGCTGAACGCAAGTTCTACAAAAAATTTAAACATGTCTCGCTCAATTTCAGTTGGCATTGATATAGGTACCCATCAAACACGCGTAGTGATAGCAGAAGAAGTGCGTGTGAATGGCCATATCGTTCCCAAAGTCATAGGCACGGGTTCTGCAGAATCACGCGGTCTCGAGCACGGATTTATAAAAAATCCTGAAGAAGCCACAATGAGTATAAGGCAGGCTGTAAGTCTCGCAGAGAAAAGTGCGGGTGTTGAGATAAAACGGGCTTTTGTTGGTATCGGTGGTATCGGACTCTCGAGCACTACAGCCAGCGGTTCTGTGGTTATCACTCGAGCTGATCTCGAGGTCACTACTCTCGATATTTCTAAGGCTCTTGAAGCAGCAGAAACAGCTATCCCTCACACCGCTTCTTTAAATAAAAAAATCATCAACACTATTCCCGTCGAATATAAAATCGACGGGAAAGTTGTTTGGGGTCAGGCCCTCGGACTCAAGGCAGAAAAATTGGATGTGAAAACTTTGTTCATTATGTGTCTCGAAAGACACATCCAAGATTTAATTGAAGTGGTTGAAGATGCGGGTATCGAAGTCATAGACGTGGTCGCTTCACCTATTGCAGCCAGCTTCGTCAATCTTTCTAAAAAACAAAAAAAGGCCGGCTGTGTGCTCGCGA
>Ga0334722_10001246_pt1 | contig 32833 bp, 36 predicted proteins | sample C3_bottom_MG_FD_207210 | JGI IMG/M metagenome (GOLD analysis project Ga0334722, IMG submission 207210) | Sediment microbial communities from Yellowstone Lake, YNP, Wyoming, USA - C3_bottom | ecosystem: Environmental > Aquatic > Freshwater > Lake > Sediment | place: USA: Wyoming | collected... | reverse complement strand
GCGGCCAGACATCGTCTGGCAGGCGGGCGAGCGCTTCGCGCAGCTCCGGGAGCAGGTCGCTGCCGTCGGCGCGGGAGCGGAGGGACGTCGTCCAGGTGAAGTGGTTGACGCCGGCGGCGTGCAGCTCAATGTCTTCGCGCGGGCGGCCGAGCACGTTGGCGACGAACTCGACCGTCTCGGCGACGCCGTGGCAGAGGCCGATGCTGCGGACGCGCGTGTAGCGGCTGATCGCCAGGCAGACGCGGTTCTCGGGGTTCGTGTAGTTGAGCAGGAGGGCGTGCGGAGCGAGGCGCTCGACGTCGCGGGCGACGGCGACCATCGGCGGAATCGATCGCAGCGTGTGGGAGAGGCCGCCGGGGCCGCCGTTCTCGCTGAGGACGCTGGGGAAGCCGTGCTCGAGCGCCAGCTCGTGGTCGCGCTTCCACGTCGTGTCGCGCGCGACCGCGATCGCCGTGACGACGAAATCGGCGCCGGGCAGCGCCTCCGCGCGGTCGGCGGTGGCGTGGACCGCGACGTCCCAGCCGGACGCCTCGTTGAGTCTCGTGGCGAGGCCCGCCATGCGGCGGAGCGCGCCGGGGTCGGTGTCGACGAGCCAGAGATCGGCGCCGCGCAGCTCGGGCGTCTGGAAGATGTCGCGCAGCAGCTCGCCCCCGAACACGAGGCTGCCGACGCCGATGGCGACGATCCTGGTCATGGTCTCACTCCCTGACGACGCACGTTCGGGGAGCAGCGTAGCGTGCGGGTCGGGCGGGCGCACCCGCCGCGGCGGGTACGGGCGGTGGTTGACAGCGATGCTTCGAAAGCGCACTATCTGGCGAGCGAGGAGGCGCCGGCCATGAACAAGTTGCTGCTCATCTGTCTGGCGATCGCCGTGGGTGCGGCGGCGCTGCTGGGGTTGCGGGTGCGGGGCTCCGGAGACGACGCGGAGGCGTACCACAACAACCAGATCCAGGTCGGGGACATCGACGACAACGGCTACATCAACTTCACGGGCGACGTGATCGCGCTGGCGCGGATCGCCTTCGGCCTGCAGCCCGCCCCGCCGCCGTATGTGATTCCCGTGGCGCAGCCGCACGAGGCACGCATTCAGTTTGACAACGTCGGGTATCTCAATCCACAGCCCTATTGGTCGAGTACGCCTTCGGTCATCGAGCTCGATCCCGACCGATATCCTTCGAACTCGACCTTCGTCCTCGCTTGGACAGTCCTGGCGACTAGTGCCGGCACTAGTCATTGCGTGGGCCTCTCGACCGACGACGACCCGCAGAATCTCATGGGCAGTCCAGTCTGCACGCCGTCTGAGGCGCACCTTGGTTACTACGAATCTTCGCCGATGACGTTCCCGCCTGGATCGCACGTTTACGTGCTATTAGCGATGTCGCAGGGCCAGCAAGATCTCATCTCCGGCAACGTGGCAGTGGTCGCGCGCTGGACGGAGCAGTAGGGACGCGGCGCGGTCGCCGGGGCCGAGCGATTTGGCGTTCGAACACGCGCCCGTCGGCGCGATTAGAGAGGGATCATCTTGACCGCATCAGGAGTGTTCTTTGACGGCGTTCGATCAAAGATCGAAGATGTCCATCGAAGACACTCGGAGTTCCTCGACCTCCGGCAGCAGCACCCGTGGCTTACCGGTTGTCTGGGCGATCCGTTTGCGGGTATCTGGTTCTTAGCGGAGATCCCGAGCCTCACACCGGTAACGAGCCACGGCGTTCGGCAGTCGCCGGAGAAGCAATGGACTGGCAACAACGCTGCTCTATTATTCCGGAGGATGATTGCGAAGCACGGGCTGAAGACGGGTACCGAACTATCAGATGGCGGCTGGTGCTGCTACATCACAAACGCCATTAAGTACGCTGCGCCAGCCGAGGTCTGGAAGAAAAAGCGCCGAGAGGAGCGCCTTGAGGTGGCTAGGGCATGGGCGCCTGTGCTCGCGTGGGAACTCGAAACCGCGCCACCCAGACTTGTGGTGGCGTTAGGAGGCCGCGTTCACGACATCCTCGAAGATCTCATCAAGCGGAAGCTCGTCCCTGTTCCGCAGCGTAGAGAGAGGATCGATCACTACAGTTACATCGCACGTCGGGCGGACACCTCCCGGCGGTTGGCTCCGCGCGCGCTCGGCCCTATGGATCCGCTTAGGTTGGCTGACTACGACAAACAATTCGATAGGATTGTCAGAGACGGTTCATGAGGTCCGTTCCGCGGGGCGTCTAACGCTGCCGCGGAGGCAGCGAGCGAAGCCAGTCGAGCGTCTTTGGAAAGTCCGAACTCGAGCGGACACTACAAACCATTCGGTTCTCTCCCCGCGTAGTGACGAGCACAAAGTAGCCTGCGCGAGGCCCGAGGCCAGCTCGCAGGCCGCTTGGCATGGTGATCGTGACGCGCGTCGGTTGCGACGCGACCCTGACGTCGGGCTCCTCTTTCCGCAGGTAGTCGAGGAATGCCTCGATCAGCGCTTGAACGGCGGGGTGCCGCGACAGCAACTCCACCCGGCGGGGACCCCAGTGCCCTGAGCTTGCACGTGCAAGGGGGATCACCGCGCCAGACGTTGGGTCCCGGCCGTTCCCGGACTCGTCGTAGGCCGTAACAAATCGACGTGCCTCTTGCACGAGCCCCAGCAAGTCCTCTTCTTCGATTGTCAACCGGTACATCGCATGGCCTCCTCGCGTAATGCCTCCGAAATCTTTTGAAAAGATACCATCCGAATGACCGTCCTGTCCGGCCTCCTTCGGACTAGTCGACATTTTGTCTGCGCTCACTGGGTTTGGCAGGGGAGCTCGCCCCTCGCGCCGCGTCTTACCCGCCCGCGCCCAAACACTCCGCGGCGAATTGCATGAGGCGGGCGACGCCGGTCTGGGAGGCGCGGAGGGCCTCGGCGTCTTCGGGGTGGTACTCCAGGTGGCGGGAGGCGACGCCCTCGCCGATGACGGCGAGACGCCACGCGGCGAACGCCTGTTGACTGCGGTGCTTCGCAAGCGCACGGTCGCCGTACTGAGAAGGCGTTCGCCAGGAACTAATCGACAATATCGAGCCGTCTGCGGTTGAGCTCGTGCAGGAGATCAGCCGGCGTGAGAATGATCGTCCGTCCGTGCACGCCGTGCTCCAGCAGCGCGCTGTCGAAGGTGACAAGGTAATCCGCCGCCGCGATCTCGGCACAATGTAGATACGCGCGATCCTTCTCGTCGCGAAACGCCGGCGCGTCGCCGGTGAGGGTGTGTCGTGTGGCGCGCCTGCACAACTCCGCGATCACCTCGCGCACTTCGTGAAGCGCGACACCGTGCCGCTCGAACAACGCGCCGACGCGGCGATCGCCGAGCTTCCTCGTGTACTCTTCCTCGATCTCGTCAGAGAGGGCGAGACGCAGCACGCCCGCATCGATGTTTCTCAAGATGCGGGCGCTTGCGCCGGTTGGAGATGCGATCCCGGAGATTACGCTGTTCGCGTCGATGCAGATGGTGGGCGTTCGTCGTCCTCCTCCGGGTCAGCGCGTTTGGTCTGTGTTTCTATCGATGCCGTCGTGGCGTGGTCAGTTGGCGCCTCCAGCGCGTGCTTGACCTCGTCCTCGGTAACGCCTCGCATCTTCAGATGGACAGCGGCAAGAAGCGATCCGAGCCGTGTCCTCGTGCGCTCTTGCTTCATGACGAACCTCCGCCACCCAGTGTACCGCTCCATCGCAAGGTAATCATCGGCGGGGATCCGAGGCGAATGACGGTTGTCCCGCCACGCGATCACATCGCGTGGCGGGCAAGTTCAAGGGATTCTATCCCCGACGCGAGCCGCGCGGCGCGCCGGCACACATCACGCCGCACCCAAACACTCGGCGGCGAATTGCATGAGGCGGGCGACGCCCGTCTGGGAGGCGCGGAGGGCCTCGGCGTCTTCGGGGTGGTGCTCGAGGTGGCGCGAGGCGACGCCTTCGCCGATGACGGCGAGGCGCCACGCGGCGAAGGCGCGGTAGTAGTCGAGCCGCGCGAGGTCGCGGCCGGTGCGCGCGGCGTAGCGCTCGAGCAGATCGCGCAGCGGCGGGAAGCCGCCGGCCGCCGTCGGGTCGTTCGTCAGCGCCAGCGGCAGCGCCGGGTCGTGCCAGTACACCGCCATGTGGCCCAGGTCCGCCAGCGGGTCGCCGAGCGTGCACAGCTCCCAGTCGAGCACGGCGGCGACGCGGCCGCGCTCCGCATCGGAGATCGTGTTGCCGAACCGGTAGTCGCCGTGCACGATCGCCGTCGCCAGCTGCGGCGGCCGGTCGCGTTCGAGCCGCGCCGCGACCTCGTCGACGAGCGGCAGGTCGCGGGTGCGCGATCCCGCCCACTGCTTCGTCCAGCGCCGGATCTGGCGGTCGAGGTAGCCGTCGCGGCGGGAGAGGTCGCCGAGACCGACGGCATCGACGTCGACGGAGTGCAGCTCCGCGAGTACGTCGATCAGGTCGAAGGCGAGCGCACGGCGGGTGGCCGGTGGGAGCGCCGCGCCCTTCTCGGGCGAGTCGAGCACGGCGCCGTCGACGAAGCGCGTGATGAAGAACGGCGCGCCGTTGACGGAGGCGTCATCGCAGGCGGCGAGCGCCTCCGGCACGGGCACGGCGGTGCCGCGCAGCGCGGCGATGATGCGGTGCTCGCGCAGGACGTCGTGCGCCGTCGGCAGCAGGTGGCCGAGCGGCGGGCGGCGCAGCACGTAGCGGCCGCCGGCGGCGTCGGTGACCTCGAACGTGAGGTTCGAGCGCCCGCCGGTGATCAGCCGGTAGGTGAACGGCGGACGCGCGCCCGGCACGTGCGCCGAGAGCCACGGTCCGACGCGCTGCTCGTCGATGCCGGCGGTCACGCTGGCGCTACCTTCCCTTGAAGACGGGCGCGCGCTTCTCGACGAAGCTCAGCGCGCCCTCGCGGTGGTCCTCGGTGGTGAAGAGGTAGGCGAGCGCGCTGCCGACGTAGGCGCCGACGTCGATGGCGTCGCCGCCGTGCGTCGCGGTGCGCAGGCCCTGCTTCATGTAGCGCATGGCGATCGGCGGGTTGGCGGCGATCTTCGCCGCGAGCGCCGTCGCCGCCGGCATCAGCTCGCCGTGCGGCACGACGCGCGAGACGAGGCCGATGCGCTCCGCCTCGCGCGCGTCGATGATGTCGCCGGTGAAGAGCAGCTCGGCGGCGCGCGACGGCCCGACGATCTGCGGCAGCCGCCACAGCCCGCCGATGTCGGAGACGAGGCCGCGCTTGATGAACAGCTCGCCGAAGCGCGCCTGCTCGCTGGCGATGCGGATGTCGCAGAACAGCGTCAGGTCCATCCCCCAGCCGACGGCGGCGCCGTTGACCGCGGCGATCACCGGCTTGTCGCACTCCAGCACGGCCATGGCGGCGGGCGTCGGGCGCGGCTTCGGGTCGCGGACGCGCGGCGCGTCGTCGTCGCGGCGCGGGGCGAGCATCAGCTCGCGCACGTCGTCGCCGGAGCAGAAGGCGCCGCCGGCGCCGGTGACGATGACGCATCGGACGTCGGGGTCGCGGTGCGCGTCGCGGAAGGCCTCCTCGAGGCGGGCGTACAGTTCGCGGTTGAGGGCGTTCTTCACCTCCGGCCGGTCTAGGGTGACCGTCGCGATGTGATCTTCGACTGCGTATTGCAGAACCATGGTCAAGCCTCTCTCAAAGATGTGCGGTCCAGCCGCCGTCGACGACCAGCGTGGCGCCGTTGGTGAAGCTCGCGTCGTCCGAACTGAGGTACAGGAGAGCGCGCGCCATCTCTTCGGGCGTGCCGACGCGTCCGAGCGTGGCGAAGTTGTACCGCGTGGCGGGGTTGTCGAGAAGCGCGTTGACAAACGGCATCCTCGACGCCAGCATCGGCGTGTCGGTCGCTCCGGGAGCGAGGCAATTCACGCGAATCTTCTCAGGCCCATAGGTGGTTGCCATCGCCTGCGTCAACGCCACGACTCCCGCCTTCGCGGCGATGTATGCGTGCGCTTCGGCGAATCCGCGCAGCGCCATGATCGATGCCACGTTGACGATCGCGCCGCCTCCGGCCTTCCGCATCTCCGGTATGGCGTACTTGCTCATGAGATACACGCTCTTGAGGGTGATGCTGACGACGTCGTCCCAGTCGGCCTCCGGTGTGTCCACGAGCGGCCCCATCGACCCCGGATAGGACCAGCCGACGCCGGCGTTGTTGATGAGGATGTCGATCTTTCCGAATGCCGCGACTGCGGCCTCGACGACGCGCTTGGCGTCGGAGGCGAGGCGCGCGTCCGCCGCGACGAACACCGCATCGCCTCCCGCGTCCTTGACAAGCCGGAGCGTTTCGTCTCCGGTCTCCTTCGTCCGCCCGCAGCCGACAACCTTCGCCCCCTCGCCGGCGAACAACGCCATCGCCGCGCGCCCAATACCCGTGCCGGCTCCGGTGATGATGGCAACCTTATCGTTGAGACGCATGCGACCCCCTCTCTTCGCGCGCTGACTTGGTTTCGGCGATCGGCGAGCACTGAGCGTCGTCATCGGTTCGCCGTCAACGGCCATGTTCGGCCAGGCTAACGGCGTTAGGTCTACCCGCTCAAGTTCCGGCGGCCGCCATGTCCTCCTCGATGACGCGCATGAGCTTCGCGATCGCCCTCCCGAACAGGAACCGTAAGAGCGGTCTTGTTACGAACCGAAACATGAGCCGCGCGAGCAGCGTGCGCCTCGCCAGACGAATGCGCACAAGCCCGCTCGTCCCACCGTCATCACGCGCATGGAACTCGTACATCTCGGTCCACACGGGCTCGCCCTTGGGTGACAGCATGCTGTTCGTGAAGTAGCTGAACGGGCGCCAGTCGACATAGTGCCGCAGGGCGTCGGCACCGAGCCGATGCGCGCAGTGGCTGGTGGCGCCCGCACCGATGCGCCCGCGTGCGTTTGGCTGATACTCGACCGACTTCTCGTTGAGAACCCAGCGCGCCCGCTTCTCCGCATCCACGCAGTACTGCCACACGACCGCAGGAGGGGAGGGACCTTCCGCTGCAATCTCGAAGTCGGCCTCCTCGGCGCTGATGTACTCGCGCGCAGCGCCGCGCATCTCGTCGAGGACCGGCTTGAGATCGTGCACGCCGCCTAACGTCTCGCCCAACGACTCGTAGGTCTCCGAGTGGCGCGGGAGCGCCAGCGAGCCCGGCATGCGCGCCAGGCAGGCGTCGGTGAAGAAGACGTACGCCCGGCAGCCAGTGCGGTCGGTGATGCTGTTCTTCAGCATTCGGTGGACGAGGATGACGTCAGGGCCGGCCAGGTCTTCCATGCCGTCGGTCGGCCGGACGACGAAGGTGCCGTAGTGCGCTACGAACTTGAGGTCCAACGTGTCGATCGACGCGCAGGCCGCGCACGGACAGGTCGTCGCGCGCGCCATGTCGAACAGGCGGCTCGAGAACTCGAAGTAGCAGACCTCGAGGACCTCGATCAGGCGCTCGCCGACCGCGAAGGTGGCGCCGTCCGCGTAGCAGAGGACGGCGTCGCCTTCGAGCTTGACGAAGCGCAGTGGAGGCGTCAGGCGCGCGCGGATCAGCGCGGTCAGCTCCTCGATGATCGCCTGGGCGTGTTCCAGTTCCGTCCCACTGAGGAACGACGTGTAACCGCTGATGTCGGCGACGACCAGGTAGCCCCGGCGCGCGCGCGGTTCGGTTGCCATCGCGGTCCTCATACTACGGGAAATGCGCGGTCATTCCGGTACGGCGATGCCGGTTGGCTCACCGCGCGGGCCGGACGTTCTGGTTGAGGTGGAAGAGATTCGCGGGGTCGTACTTGAGCTTCAGGGCAGCGAGGCGATCGTAGCTTTCGCCATAGGCGGCGCGCACGCGCTCGTCGCCCTCCTCGCCGAGGTAGTTGACGTAGACCGCGCCGCTGGAGAACGGCTGCATGGCCTGGGCGAAGTCGCGCGTCCAGCGGATCTGCCCGTCGGACTCCGCTGGGTCGGTCCAGGCCGACACGATGCCGAAGTTGTAGCTCGCGCCACGCGCGCCGAACGCCGTCTCGCCGCGAGCGATGCGAAGTGCGGCCCCGTGGACGTGCTCGATGAACACCTGCGTCAACGGCGAGGTCGCGGAGCGATGACACTCCAGGATCGTGTCGATGGCGTCGTCGCTCAGCTCGCGGAGGAAGTCGGACTTCCAGTAGTTCAGCATCCCCGGCGTAGCCGAGGCATCGAACATGCTCTGCAACGCCGGGTAGGGCATGGCCTCTGCGACGACGCCGGCCGGCGGTCCGAACTCCAACAGCGGACGGAGGGCGCGTTCGCCTTCATCGACCGGCCCGGCGTAACAAAAGGCGACGGCCGCCACGGGTGTGCCCGGCATGCCTTCCGGCACGAAGGGCGCCTCCGGCGCGGTGAACAAGAACGCGTAGGCGGTGAGCTCGTCGGGGACCGCGCTGATGAAGTCGCGATAGAAGCGGAACACCTCCCTCGCTTTGGCGAGGGGGTGAAGGACGAGGCCCGCGAACACCGTGGAGAGCGAATGGAGCCGGTACTCGAACGACGTCACGACGCCGAGGTTGCCGCTGCCGCCCCGCAGTCCCCAGAAGAGGTCCGGGTTCTGGCTGGCGTCGGCCGTCAGGAAGCGCCCGTCCGCCGTGACGACGTCGGCCGATATGAGGTTGTCGCAAGCGAGGCCAAACATGCCGCTGAGCCAGCCGATACCGCCACCGAGCGTGAGGCCGGCGATGCCCGTCGTCGTGACAACGCCGCCCGGGGTGGCCAGGCCGAATGCGTGTGTCTCCCGGTCGAGCTCACCCCAGGTGACGCCGGCCTGCGCACGCACGGTTCGTGCCAACGGATCCACGCGGATCCCCTTCATCCGCGTCGTGTCGATGACGATGCCGTCGTCGCAGACGGCGTTTCCGGCCACGCCATGTCCGCCACCCCGCACGGCCACCACGAGGTTCTGCGTCCTGGCGAAGTCGACCGCGTTGATGACGTCGGCGACACCAGTGCAGCGGACGATGATCGCCGGGTGGCGGTCGATCATGCCATTCCACACCTTGCGCGCCGCGTCGTAGCCAGCATCGTTCGGCTCGAGTAGCTCGCCGCCGGTGCGGCCTCTCAACTCCTCGTAATGCACGCGTTCAACCGACAGATTCTGTGTCATCGCTCTCCCCCTCGGTTGCGGCAGACCTGTCCGCACGGGTCAGCTATGCTATCGTTCGTGGCACGCGGCGTGTCGCACGCGCCGTGCCCCCGAATGGTTACGTGCGATGTACAGGCCTACCTCGCGCCGACGAATGGCGCAAGCGCCCGCCTGGGTGCTACGCCGGCGCATTGGACACCGGCAACGATGCGAGGGCGCGGAGTCATGACGCGAAAGTCAGCGCCGTGGAGTTGCTACCGGAGCACCGCGGGCAATCTCCCTACGGCGTCAGCACCATCTTGAGCGCGCCGCCGGCGCGTGCGTCGAACAGCTCGTACGCCTTCGCGCCTTCCGCGAGCGGCATCGTGTGGGAGATGAAGCGCTCGGGGTGCAGGCGGCCGGCGCGAATCAGGGGTACCAGCTCCGGCCAGTGGCACTGCACCGAGCAGGCGCCGATGCGGAACGTCGTGTTCTTGAAGAACGCCAGCGCCATCGGGAACTCGAACTTCATCGACTGGTTCACGCCAATCACCGAGGTCGTGCCGCCCGGCCCCGACAGCATGATCGCCATCGAGACGGTCGCGTCGCTACCGGACGCCTCGACGACGCTGTCGACCATGCGGCCGCCGGTCGCGGCGAGGATCTCCTGCAGCGCAGACGCGCCATCGCACGGCGCCGCGCCGAGCGTGCGGGCGATCTCGCGCCGTTCCGGGACGAGGTCGATGGCGAAGACGCGGCTCGCGCCGAGCACCCACGCGCACTCGACGGCCATCAGCCCGATCGGCCCCAGCCCGACGACCGCGACGGTCTTGCCGGGGCCGATCTCGGCGTTGCGGCAGCCGAAGTAGGCGGTCGGCAGGTTGTCGGTGAGCATCAGCGCCTGGTCGGGCGTGAGCCCGTCGGGGATCGGTGCGGCGTTGAAGTCGCCGGCGGGCACGCGCACGAATTGCGCCTGGCAGCCCTCGAGCTGGTGGCTCAGGCCGTAGCACGCCGGTATGCCGTTGCCGCAGCGCGCGACGTGACCGCCGAGGCACGCGGTGCAGTTCGCGCAGCCGACGGCGGCGGAGATCATCACCCTGTCGCCGACCTTCCGGCGGAAGACGCCGCGCCCCGTCTCGACGACTTCGCCGAGCGATTCGTGGCCGACGGTAAAGCCGATGTCCGGGCTGAAGCCCGAGCCGTGGTAGATGTGCAGGTCACTGCCGCAGATCCCGGCCGCTTCGACGCGCACGATGATGTCGCGATCGTCCGCGATCGCGGGATCGGCGACGTCGCCGTAGCGGATGTCACGCGGGCCGTGGTAGCAGAGCGCCTTCATGGGGGCGACCTCAAATCAGCTCGCCGCCGCACATCGGCGCGGTCGTGCCGTGCTCCTTGTAGGCGCGCAACAGGTTGCGCCCCACCGTCCAGCGGTGCACCTCGTCCGGTCCGTCGACGAGGCGCTGCGAGCGGATGCTGGTGTACCAGCGCGCCAGGGGCGTGTCCTCGCTGTAGCCCAGGGCGCCGTGCAACTGGATCGCGGTGTCGACCACCTTGTGCACCATGTTCGCCAGGAAGACCTTCGCGATCGAGTTCTCCTGGCGCAGGTCCATGCCCTTCTCCGCCTTGTAAGCGATGTGCAGCAGCATCAGCCGCGCCATGTACAGCTCGCTGGCGCAGTCAGCGAGCATCCACTGCACGCCCTGGCGCTCCGCCAGCGGCTTGCCGAAGGTCGATCGCTCCAGCACGCGCTTCGCCGCCATGTCGAGCGCGCGCTGCGCCATGGCGATGTTGTGCATGCCGTGGCGCAGGCGGCCGTAGGCGAGGCGGTGCTGCCCCATGTTGAAGCCGTTGCCCTCGCCGCCGACGATGTTGGCGTGCGGCACGACGAGGTCCTTGATGATGATCTCCGCGTGGCCGCCGCCGAGCGTTTCGCCGAGGCGGCTCTCGCCGGCCATCGTCTTGATGTTGCGCTGGATCTGGTAGCCGGGGTTCGGCAGCTCGACGAGGAACGTGCTGAACTGCTGGTGGCGGGGCGCATCGGGGGTGGTCTTCGCCATCACCATGGCGATATCGGCGACGGATGCGCCGCTGCTGAACCACTTCTCGCCGTTGAGGACCCAGTTGTCGCCGTCGCGCACGGCCTTCGTCTGCATGCCGGTGGCGTCGGCGCCGGCGGCCTTCTCGGTCATCGAGTAGCAGATGCGCTTCTCGCCGTTGAGCAGCGGCTTGAGGTACGTCTCCTTCTGGTAGTCGGTGCCGTGGACGAGCAGCGTGAGCATCGTCGCGTCGTCGGGGCCCTGCGTGTTGAGCGCGAGCGCGCCCAGGTAGCTCTCGCCCAGCTCCATCTGCACGAGCGCGTTCGCGAGCGGCCCCAGGCCCATGCCGCCGTACTCCGGCGGGATGAACGGGCACCACAGCCCCTGCGCGCGCGCCTTCTTTCGGAGCTCCGCGAGCACTTCTTTGTACGGGCGTTGCTCCAGCTCCTTCTCGGCGGGGATGCACTCTTCCTGCACGAAAGTGCGCACGCGCTGGCGAACTTCTTGCGCCTCTGCGGGGATCTCGAAGTCGATCACGATCTGCCTCCTTTGGCTGCGGGTTGCAGTGTAGTCCTCCGGCGCGTCTAGCGGATGAGACGAGCGGCGGACGGGCGCCGCGCGAGATCCGCCGCCGGCGTGCGACCCGCGCGACGGGCCGAAGCGCGCCGCGCGTCAGCGGTAGCCTTCGACGACGGGGCGGCGCGGCAGGCTCCACCAGGCGGCGTCGCAGGCGGCGCGCAGCTCGTCATCGAGCTGCAGCTCGGGTGCGGCGAGCGTGTCGTCGAGCTGCTCGGGGCGGCTGGCGCCGATGATCGCCGAGGTGATGCCCGGCTGGGCGATGGCCCAGGCGACGGCGACGGCCGGCAGGCTCTTCTCGCGCGCCTCGACGGCGTCGCGCAGCTTCGACATCGCTTCGAACTGGGGGTCGTGCCAGTAGCGCTGCTGGTACATCGCCCCGGCGCGTCCGAGCGTGAAGCGCGTGCCCTCGCGCGGCTGCTCGCCGGGCTGGTACTTGCCGGAGAGGAAGCCGCCGGCGAGCGGGTTGTAGACGATGACGCCGAGGCCCTGGCTCCGGCACAGTGGCAGCAGCTCCGTCTCGATCTCGCGGTAGAGCAGGTTGTAGCGGGGTTGCAGCGAGTCGTAGCGGGCGATGCCGAGGCGCTCGCTCGTCGCAAGCGCGGCCGCCAGCCGCCACGCGGGGTAGTTCGAGCAGCCGATGTAGCGCACCTTGCCGCCGCGCACGAGATCGTCGAGCGCGCGCAGCGTCTCGTCGGTGGGTGTGTTCGGGTCGAAGGAGTGCACCTGGTAGAGGTCGATGACGTCGGTGCCGAGCCGGCGCAGGCTGTCCTCGACGGCGCGCTGGATGTGGTAGCGCGACAGGCCGATGTCGTTGGCGCCGCCCCCCATCGCGCCGGCGCACTTCGTCGCCAGGACGATGCTGTTGCGATTGCCGCGGTCGCGCATCCAGCGGCCGATGATCTCCTCGGTGCTTCCGGCGGTGCTCACGTCGCCGCCGAGCGGGTAGACGTCGGCGGTGTCGATGAAGTCGATACCGCCTTCGAACGCGCGGTCGAGGATGGCGAACGAAGTCGTCTCATCGCACTGGAGGCCGAAGGTCATCGTGCCCAGGCAGAGCGGCGGGACGCGGAGGCCGGTGCGGCCGAGCTGTCGTACGTGCATGGTCGGTCCCCTCCTGCTCGAAGCTGCGTTACCAGCCGGCGGCGGCGCCCTCGCCCCGCGCGTCACTGCCGCCGATCATCGCGCCGTTCGCGGCGTCGAAGGCGATGGCCTGCGCGCGCCCCATCGGCGCTGTCGCGCGCGAGATCGGGCGGACGTTGTGGCCGCGCCGCCCCAGCTCGCGTTGCGTCGCTTCCGGCATCTCTTCCTCGACGAGCAGCGCGCCGGACGTGTCGCCCCAGCGCGGCGCGTCGATCGCCGCCTGCGGGTCGAGGCCGAAGTCGAGCACGCCGGTGAGCACCTGCAGGTTCGTCTGCACCTGGAAGTCGCCGCCGGGGGTGTTGCCGGCGAGGAGCGGCCGCCCGTCGCGGAAGACCAGGTACGTGTTGAGGGTGTGCATCGTGCGCTTGCCGGGGGCGAGGACGTTGGGGTGCGCCGTGTCGAGCGAGAAGCCGGTCATGCGGTTGTTCAGCAAGATGCCGGTGCCTTCGACGGCGAGCGCCGCACCCCAGGCGGCGAAGATGCTCTGGATGAACGAGCAGACGTTGCCGCCGCCGTCCGCCACGACGAACGACGTCGTGTCCGTCGAAGCGACGGGGGCCGGGGCCGGGCGCGCGCGTTGCGGGTCGATGTCCGCGCGCCGCCGGGCCGCCCAGTCCTTCGTCAGCAACATGTCCGGCGCGAATTCGACGAACGCGCGGTCGCCGGCGAAGCGCTGGCGGTCTTGGAACGCCAGCTTCTTCGCTTCGACCATGTGATGCACCGCATCGGGCGAGAGGTGACCCCAGCCGGCGAGGTCGTGGCCCTCGACGATGTTCAGCTCTTCGAGCAGGATGAGGCCCTGCGAGTTCGGCGGCGTCTCGTACACGGTATAGCCGCGGTAGTCGACCGAGAGCGGCGCCAGCACCTCGGCCCGGTGCGCGGCGAGGTCGCCGGCCGTCATGCAGCCGCCCGCGGCCTGGACCGCGGCGGCGATGCGCTCCGCGACCGGGCCCTCGTAGAACGCCGCGCGCCCGTCGCGCGCGATGCCCTCGAGCACGCCGGCGAGCGCGGGCTGGCGGAACACTTCGCCGAACCGCGGTGCGCGGCCATCGACGTACATAGAGGAGCGCATTGTCGGGTATTTCGCGAAGAGCGCCTCCGCGAAGCGGACCGACTGCGCCAGCTCGCGCGAGACGGGGAAGCCGTCGCGCGCGTAGCCGATCGCCGGCGCCAGCAGATCGCCGAGCGGCATGCTGCACCAGCGGGCGTGGAACTCCGACCAGGCGTCGACGAGGCCGGGCACCGCGACCGCCGCGCCGCCGTGGCCGGGGATGCCGCCCGCGTAGCGCGCGGGCGTCGCTGCGGCCGGCGCCTTGCCGCCGGAGCAGATCGCGGTGACGCGGCCTTCGCTCGCCGGGTAGGCGAGGATGTAGGCATCGCCGCCGAGGTGGTTGCGGTGCGGCTTCACGACGGGGAGCAGCGCCGACATGGCGAGCGCCGCGTCGAAGGCGTTGCCGCCGCGGCGCAAGATATCGAGCCCCGCCTGCGAGACGAGCGGGTGCTCCGAGGCGACCATGCCGTGCGACGCGAGCACGGGACCGCGGGCGGGCGGGATGCCGCTGCTTTCCGTCATGGCACTACGTCGCGGTGGGGGCGGTCGACGACCACGGGCATCTCGAGCAGGCGCGCCAGTTCCGCCAGGTTGAAGCGCCCCCCGGCCACCAAGCGGTCGAGCTGGCCGGCGGGAAGCGGCACGCACACGTCGCCCAGGCAGGCGCCCTCGGGCTTCAGCTCCCGGCCGCTCGCGCGCGACAGGTCATCGATGCGGAGCCAGAGATCGCCACCGCGCGTGACGGCGTCGTCCAGGCGGGTCTCCCGTCCGTCGTAGCGCAACGTCACTGCGCCGGTCATCGTCCCGGCTCAGTTCATGGTGACGACGGCGCGATTGACCTTCGTCGATCCCTCGCGCGCCCACTCGCTGTTCTCGAAGGCGCTGTTGATGTCTTCGAGCTTGAACTTGTGCGAGACGACGTCGGCGTGCGGGTACCTGTCCTTCGTGCGCACCAGGAAGTCGAGCGCTTCGGGGATGACCCACGGGTCGTACATGATGACGCCCTGGATGCGCTTGGATCCCCACACCAGTTGCGACGGGTCGATTTCCGTCGTGCGGCCGAAGGAGATGTTGCCGATCTCCAGGTACGTTCCACCTTCGCGCAGCATCTGCAGGCCCTCCGGAATGACCGCGGGGACGCCGACCACTTCGACGACGACGTCGCCGCCGCGTCCGCCCGTCAGCCCCTTCACCCTGGCGATGCGGTCCATCGGCGAGGCGTGCTCGTTGATGTCGATCACTTCGTCGGCGCCGAACTTCTTCGCGAGCGCGAGGCGGCTGGGGACGCCATCGATGGCGATCACGGCCTGGGCGCCCATCTCCTTGGCGACGGCGATCGCGTTGAGCCCGAGGCCGCCGGCGCCCTGCACGACGACCGTGTCGCCGTAGCGCAACGGCGCCTTCTGCAGCCCGTAGGTGACCTGCGAGAGCGCGCAGTTGACCGGCGTCGCCATTTCGTCCGTGATGGCGTCGGGCACCTTGAAGATCCAGCCGCCGGGCTTCAGGTAGTAGTACTCGCCGTAGGCGCCGCTGAACCGGCTGATGCCGGGTCCCATGCGGGCAAGCTTGTTCGGGCAGGTGGCGAATTCGCCCTTGTTGCACTGGTAGCAGCGATGGCACGGATAGAAGTACGAGTAGGCGACGCGATCGCCCTCCTTCAGCGGCCTGCCGAGCGAGTCCGTCGTGATGTTGCTGCCGAGCGAGTGGACCCGCCCCGTCATCTCGTGGCCGGCGACGCTGCCTGCCATCGCAGCGAAGAGCGGCGAGTCGCCGCGCCAGATGTGCAGGTCTGAGCCGCAGATGCCGCCCATCGAGACCTTGATCACCACGCCATCCGGCTCGGGCGCCGGCACTTCGAACTCCTGTATCTCGTACCCTTTGCCGGGGCCGAGCAGTACCGCCGCCTTGCCCGTTGCCATGGAACGTTGCCTTTCTCTCGCCCGCCTGCCCCGCGCAGGCCGAAGCCCCCGTATTCTCGGCAGCGCGGAGACCAGTGTCAAAGCGCGCCGGGCGCCGTCACGGCGCCTTCGCTCAGGCCCGCCTGGTCGCCCCGCTAGAGTTCGGCGTGCCGCGCCTCGGCGGCCGCGCGGTTCAGATCCGCGAGCGCACGCTCGAGCCGGCTCAACTGCGCATCGTCGAGGCGCTTGAGGATGTTCGATACGTACTCGCCGGCGACGCGGCGCATCACGCCGACGACGGCCATGCCCTCTTCGGTGAGGTAGTTGCGCACGATGCGCCGGTCCGAAGCGTCCTCTTCGCGCCGCACGAGGCCCTGGCGGACGAGGCGGTCGACGTGGCCGGTGATCGTCGAGGGGTTGACGCCCATCTCCTCGGCGAGGGCGCCGACGGGGAGCCCGTCATCGTCGCGGAGGGTCCAGAGGAGCCGCAGCTGGGGCAACGTGAGGCCGTCGTCAGACCACGCCTGGATACGCAGCGCGTCGATGATGCCGACTGCCTGTCCGTACTCGAGGGCGACGCGGCGGATCTGGTCGTGCCGCTCGTCCTGAGCCCGCGCCGGTGCCTGGGTCACGTTCGGTTGGACCATGCCGATACTTTCCCGCGCTGAAATATTTGCCCTTTACAAAACGAATTCGCCGAAGTATATTCGATCGACAGCCAATCTTTCAACAGCCGGACGCGGCCGGCAGGAGGATGCGAAGATGACCACGTTCGCCGAGAAAGTGCGCGAAACGCCATCGACTCGCGACCCCGAGTATCGCCCTGCGATGTACATGTCGGCCGAAGAGAAGGCGCGACTCGATGAGAAGATCGGCGACGCCAGCCTCTATCAGGATCTCTTCACGATGCGCGAGATGGTCCGGCATGATCCGGCCAACATCGAGTTGCGCAAGGCGCTCGTCAGCGGGATCGCCAGCGCCGAGTTCGCGGGCATCGATGCGTTCAGCCGCAAGGTGGTGGAGTGGCAGTCCTGGCCTGTGCCGCAGACGCTGATCATGGCGATCGCCCGACAGACCTGGGACGAAGTGCGTCACGCAGACCTTGCCAAGGGGCTGATCGAGTCGTACGGCGGAAAGATCGGCGACTATCCGGACACGCTTGCCGGCGGTGCGCCGCCGCCCGGCGTATCACCGCAGGGGCCGCTGGCCGAGGCGTACGGCGGAGCGGGCGTCGAGCAGTTGATGCGCGACCCCGTCGTGAGCCTGTCGATGACGAACGTCTCGCTGGAGGGCGGGGCGCTCACGCTGTTCCAGGAGACCTCCGCCGTCGCCGAGAAGATCGGCGACGAACTGATGGCGCATTGCTACGACTACAACTGGGCCGATGAGGTCACCCACACGGCGATCGGCGACTACTTCGTGAAGATGCTCACCGAGGACGACCCGGAGTACGAGGCGAAGGCGCTGCGCGTGCACGCGCTCGCGGAGATGTTCCGCGCGCGTCTCAACGGCCAGCAGAGCGACGAGCTCAAGGAGTTCTTCGCGGACGAGATGTCGCGCGCGTCCGCCGCGCTGGGGTAGACGATTGCGATCACGACTGTCCTGGCCGGTGGCCGGCGTTGACCACGTGATCGTCTGATCGTCAGGAGTAAAACGTGGCAGTTGTATCCATCGAGCTGGCAGGCTGCATCAACTGCGGCTGGTGCCGCCGCGTATGCCCGACGGAGACCATCAAGTATTTCTCGACCGGACACCGCACGCACGTCGTCGATCCTGATGGCTGTATTGACTGCGGGATCTGCGCGCCGGTGTGCCCGGTCCAAGTGATCCACGATGTCGCGGAGTACGTGGTCGCTCCCGAGCGCCTGGCGGCAGCGAAGGAGAAGGCCCGGGCGTTCGCCGCGAGGGAGCGCCAGGCCAGGCTCGAGCGTGACGCCGTCGTCGAGCGGACGTTGGCCCGGCTGGGAGGCGGGAGGGCGGCCCATGCCTGAGCTGGCCGTCGACCTTGCGACCATCGGCGGCGCGTTCAGCGTCGACGAGAATGCGCGGCGGCTGATCCACTACAAGTTCGCAGAGAACGTGTGCATGACGACCGCCGGGGGCTGGGCGTCATCTTCGCCGACGATCAAGGTGAAGTTCACGCTCGGGCGGCACTGCTACGAAGATTCGATCCATTCACTCTGGCTGGGGCAGCGGCTGCCCGAACTGCGCGTGACCGACGAGCTGGAGCTGGCGATGCCGCCGACGCTCCGCTGGTCGAATAAGGCCGAGCCGCCGAACGAGCAGTTCCTCAAGTTCGTGGAGACGATGCAGTTCCAGGGCGACCAGCTGCTGCGGCTCGTCGGCCTGTACCGCGTGCTCAAGACGCACCTCTGCGTGTATTACCGCCATCACCTGCAGGTCACCGACCACGTCTGTGACGCGCCGACCGTGCGCATTCTCCAGCACATCTTGCTGGAGGAAGAGGAGCACGTGCGCTGGGGCCAGGCGATCTACGAAGAGCTGGCGGACACGCCCGAGAAGCGTCGCGCCGCGTTGGCGTGGCAGGCGGAGCTCGAAGATCTGCTGATCCGTTCGGGCGGCGTTACCGGCGGCCGCTAGAGGCGCCAGCTCAAGAGAAGGAAGCGAGCATGAAATTCGGACTGTTCTACGAGCACCAGTTGCCGCGGCCGTACGACGCGGACACCTGGGAGCCGGACGACGAGCACAAGATCCTCAAGAACGCGCTGGACCAGGTCGAGCTCGCGGACAAGCTCGGCTTTGACTACGTGTTCGAGGTGGAGCATCACTTCCTGGAGGAGTACTCGCACTCGTCCGCGCCGGAAATTTTCCTTGCAGCTGCCAGCCAGCGCACGAAGAACATCCGCCTGGGACACGGCATCGCGCTGATGCCGCCGCGCTACAACCACCCCGCGCGCGTGGCGGAGCGGATCGCGACGTTGGACCTGATCAGCGACGGGCGCGTCGAGTTCGGCACCGGCGAGTCGGCCTCGGAGATGGAACTGGGTGGATTCGGCGTACCGCGCGAGGAGAAGAAGCTCCAGTGGGAAGAGGCGACGCGCGAATGCGTGAAGATGATGACGCAGTCGCCGTACCCCGGCTACGAAGGCGCGTATTTCGGGATGCCCTCGCGCAACGTGATCCCGAAGCCATATCAGAAGCCGCACCCGCCGCTCTGGGTCGCGTCGTCGCGGCGCGAGACCACGATGGTGGCGGCGCGGCTCGGCATGGGTTCGCTCGGCTTCGCGTTCGAGACGCCGGACGAGGCGCAGGAGCGGGTTGAGCAGTACTTCGAGCTGGTGCGGGAGGAGTGCACGCCGATCGGCGTGGCGATCAACCCCGCGCTTGCCGTACTGTCGTCGTTGTCGTGCTTCGAGACGGACGAGGAGGCGATCGAGAAGGGCGTTGAAGGCACGCAGTTCTTCAGCTACTCGCTGGGTTACTACTACAGCCCGCTCGGCGCCGCCCACGAGCCATCGAAGACGCACATCTACCGGCGCTTCAAGGACACGCCGGAGGAGCAACGGATGAACATGTTCGGCGGGCGCGGATTCGGCGGCTTCGGCGGCGGGGGTTCCGACACCGAACCGGAGGACGAAGTCCAGCGGGCGCTCTGGCGGGCCTCCCGACGCGGCGGTTGCATCGGCTCACCGGAGTTCGTCCGCGACACGCTGCGAAGGTACGAGGACGCGCACCTCGATGTGATGATCTTCGTGGCGCAGGCCGGGGCGCGGAAGCACGAAGATGTGATGGACTCGATCTACCGCTTCGGCACGAAGGTGCTCCCGGAGTTCAAGGAGCGCCACGCGATGCATGAGAAGTGGCGCGCGGAGCAGCTGGAGGGCGTCGAATTCGAGGTCAATTCCTCGATCTAGTCCGCGCGAGGCCAACCGGCACCGTTCGGTGTTCGCAGCGCGGACCGATCGCGCGCCGGCAGAGCCCGGTATCATCGGAGCGCGGAGCGTACGCGGAGGCGGCATGGCCAAGGTGGACAAAATCCAGGACGAGAAGCTGCGCGAGTCGATGAGGGCGGCGCATGCGTCGCTGCGCGCGGGCAACCACCAGGACGTCGTCCAGCGCGCGGGTGAAGCCTACATGGAGTTGCTGCGCCGGAAGCCCCAACTGCTCGAGGGCGAGGGCTTCGAGAAGATGATGCGCATCTGGATGTTTCCGCGGCTGGGCGCGCACCTGGAGGTGCAGGACGGGAGGCCGACCGAACTCGTGCTCGACCGGGATCGCTTCGGCTTTCCGGAAGCGGTCACGTACTACGAGTTCGCGGTCGACAACCTGGTCCGCGAAGGACTCTAGGCGCGCGGGCCACGCTCCAGCTTGGGGCGCAACGCTTCGCCCCACTCCCGGAAGAAGTCGTAGAGCGCCGCGATGTCCCGGTCGTCCAGCACCGTGAACCGAGGGACGGGTGCCCGCTTGTGACCACCGATCGAGGGCGGAATGCGCCAGACTCCGCCATGCCCGTTACGGAGCTTGTTCATTTGCGCTGGCGTGTATTCGAGCATGCCGTAGGGCGGGTCAGTCACCACCGCCTCGAAGGAGTCCTTGGGCTGCTCCGCAAGCCAGCGCAAACAATCGCCCTCGTGCAGATGAACGAGCCCCGATGGCGAAACAAACACACGTGAGACGGGCTGTTGTTCGTGCCGCTGAATCACCGACGGCTCCATTCAGAAGATATGTTCGATTGCAGCGTTGGGCGCCCACTCCGTCTATCCCGTTCCGTCAACAAGTCCAGCGAGATCGCTCGCCCCGGTCAGGAAGCAGGAGTGAGGGACGGCGAGGCCAATCGTGGGGTGACTCGTCGCCTCTGATCGCGGCGCCTACGCGATGATCCGCACGAGCCCGCTGTCGCCGTCGACGACGACGCGCTGGCCGTCTCGGATGATTATTCCTGCCGTCGAGTCCGGTGCCAATCTTTGTGGTTCGCTCGCAAGATCAGACTGGTCGAGCTGCCTCCCGCCATGCAAAGCATGACGCCGACTATCATGAGGACTGGGCTTCCCATGAACGCGCCGAGCCCCAGGCATGCCGAACCCGCAATCCAAACGCCGAGAATCACCGCCCAGGCAGCCACTTTCATCGGATCAAACTCGCCGCAGATATCGTCACAATCAGGAGTATCAACACGCCGACTGTGCGAATGTAGCGAAGACTGGGTTGCTGATTACCTTGGCGATCCAACACGACACGCCGTCGCAACCGATCCATAAGCCGCCGGATCGCGGCTGGCAGCAACGTGGAAACCAGCCCCAGTAGCATGGCGGCCGAACAGAGCATCAACAGAACCGTGTCACCGATCAAACTCAGTTGACCTCGAGGGGACGGCCATCTCTCCTGGCCGAGAGGAATTACGGCCACGAAGGAAACAGCCAACTGACTCGCACCGATCGTCACCGATGAGTCTGACTCCCCGCCGATCGCGGCAACTACGCGATGATCCGGACGAGCCCGTTGTCGCCGTCGACGACGACGCGCTGGCCGTCTCGGATGATCTGCGAGCCGTTGCCGGTGGCGACGACGGCGGGAATGCCGTACTCGCGGGCGATGATCGCCGGGTGGGAGAGGATGCCGCCCGAATCCGTCACGAGCGCGCCGATGTTGGCAAAGAGGATCGACCACACCGGCGACGTGATCGGACATACGAGGACGTCGCCGGGCTGGAGCTTATCGAACTCGTGCTCGCCCATGACGACGCGGGCGGTGCCGGTGTACGACCCGCGCGAGGCAGCCGCGCCACGGACCTCTCGCGCGCCGGCATCGGCACGGACAGCGCTCAGCTCCGCCTCAAACACGCGCTGCTGGATGTACAGCATGCCCTCCATCGCCTCGCGCGCCTCGCGCGGGAGGACGTCGAGCGGTGGCGGCGGCGGTTCCTGCCCGAACGACGATGGTGCGTCGTACGCCCCGGCAGCGGCGTACCGGTCGCGCCTCGCCGCAATGACCTCCGCCGCAACGCGACTACCGCCACGGAGCGAGCCCAGCACTTCATCCCACGTCAGGAAGAACACGTCGTCTGCCTGCCGTATGGCGCGGCCGGAGATCAGCCGTCCGGCCGCTTCCAGCGCCGCGAACCGGCAGAGCGCGAGCGGCACGCTGACGGTGAAGAACTCGTTGTCTTCGCGCACCGGGTACGCGCGTTCCGCCGCGTCCGCGAGCGCCGCGAAGCCGCTGCGGGCCGCCTCGTCCGCGAGCGCCGCGAGCGCCGCCGCTCTCGCCGCCTGACGCTCCGTCCGCAGGCGCTGCTGCTCGGCGAGCAGATCGACCGGCCGTCGCACCTGTTCCTGCAAGAGCTGGCCGACGAGCGCGACATCCTCGCCGAGCGTGCGCTCGATCAGCTCGTAGCGCAGCGCGCGGCACCCGTACCGGCGGAGGTAGTCGTCCAGCGCCGAGGCGGCGTCACCGCCGCGCTCACGCAACAGGGCGACGACGCCTGCGGGCGCCGCGCCGAGCACTACGTCCTTCAGCGACGCATCGCCGCGTATGCCGTCGGCGAGTGCCGCGAGGGCGAGCGCCGGCTCGCTGGACGCGCTCGACAGCCCCGACATCAGCGCCATCGTGGCCATGTCGTCGTAGCCTAGCGCGTCGCGGCAGAACCAGGCGAGGCGCGCGAGCGGAAGGCCGTTCGCGCCGCTGAGGTAGAAGTGGATGTCGAAGGACGCGAACGTCCAGAGTCGCAGCTCCTCCATCTGGTCCGCGAGCTGCGCATCGGATAGCGACACCAGGTCGACTTCCCTGAGGCGGGCGATGTCGCGCACAAGGCCCGGGCGCCATTCGTCGAACCAGCGGTCGATCAGCCGGCGATCCAGCTCCTCGCGCAGCGCCTCCTTGCAGCGCGCGATGCGCTTCCGGAACGTCGGAAGCAGCCGCAGCACGAGCCAGAGCACCGGTTTCGGGGGCGTCCGCCCGGCGGGGCGATCCGGCACGCCGTACGGCTTGACGTGGTTGTACACGTAGCCGCGGATCTCGCGCCATTCGATCGTCTCGACGAGGAGGCCAAAGTCGGCGAAGACCTTCGGGAACGACTGGTTGAGGCCGCTGAGGAAGACGCTGGAGCCCAGCGGCGTGAGCGGCCGCGGGTTGTGACTCGCTTCCCGCTGCCAGTAGCCGGGCGGCGGCTCGGCGAGCAGGTCGGTGTCGCGCGGGGCTTCGAGCGTCGTCATCGCGGGCATCATCGCACATTGGAACACACCAAGTCATGCGCGACGGGTTCGGACGGGCACGTCGAGTAGCGCCACAGCGGGGCGAGTTGGCCGAAACGTTGCCCAAATCGTCCCTCGCACCGCGGCGCCGCCGGCGCGCGCCTCATGCTGCCACGCCACTGCCCGAACGCGGCCTCGTGTGCTTCAATGCTCCCCATGGCGGACATCCCCGCCGTCACGGACGGCGAGATCATCGAGGGCTGGCGGGCGATGCACCCGCACGACGCGGGCCGCGTGCGCATCGTCAAGCGCCGCCGGCTGAAGCCGACGGCCGGCCTCACCGGCTCGTACTTCGAGCGCGTCACGGTCGAGGCCGGCGGCCAGAAGCATCGGGCCGTGCTGAAGTTCGGTTCCCTGCCCTACGGCCCGCCGACGCGCGAGGGCCTCTTCTTCCGCGAGTTCGCCCGAGAGGTGCCGCTGCGCGTCCCTGAGCCGTACGCCGTGGGCGACCCTCGGGCCAACGGCGACGCGTGGGTGCTCATGCAGGCGATGCCGCGCGGCAAGCGCGTCATCGAGTGGCAGCCCGGCGACACGCTCGAGTCGCTGCGCAACCTCGCCGCCCTCCACGCCCGCTACCTCGATGCCGCGCCGGCGGCGCTGCCACGCCCGTTCTCGTCCGAGCTCGAGCAGACGCTCGCCTTCGTGCCCGAAGGCATCCGCATGCTGCGCCAGCGCTACGATGAGCTGCCGGAGCTGCCGCGCGTCGTGAGCGATCGCCAGCTCGACCTCCTCGCCGCGCTCGCCGCCCGCCCGGGTGTCCTGCGCGCCGCGTTCGAGCGCTCGCCGGAGACGCTGCTGCACGGCGACTACCACCGTGGGAACATCGTGGCGCGCGATGGCGCGCCGCAGATCGTCTTCGACTGGCAGTTCAGCTGCGCCGGGCCGCCCGCCTACGACCTTGCCGTGTTCTGGATCTATCTCGGCGCGATCAACAAGCCGGGCTTGTTCCGCCTGATCGACCGCGTTGAGGTGCGGGAGCGCGAGCTGCCGTGGCAGGAGATCACGGCGGCGTATGGCGCCGCGCTGCAGGAGCTGCGCGCGGACGCCGACCTCGAGGCGATCCTCTCGTGCGCCGACGCCGTCGTCTCCTGGGAGGCGCTGCGGCAGATCATCTACATGGGCCACGGCATGGAGACGATGATGGGGCAGATGTGCTTCATCTACCGCGACCACCGCACGGTGGGCGGCTGGTTCGCCCGCTGGCTCGGCATCGACCAGACGTGGAAGCTCTGGGCGGACCTCTTCGCCGAGGTCGAGACGCGCGCGCCGCGCCTGCTCGGCGCATCGGCCGCCGCGCGTGGAGACGGCGCGCTGGCTCCTGATACAATGCCGTCGCTTTCAGACCGAAGCTGACCGCGCAGCCAAAGAGGAGCGCATTACCGCCATGTCTGGCCACTCGAAATGGTCGCAGATCAAGCGCCAGAAGGGCGCCGCCGACGCGCAGCGCGGCCAGGTGTTCACCAAGCTGTCGCGGGAGATCATCCTCGCCGCGAAGCAGGGCGGTCCGGACGCGGCGACCAATTTCCGGCTGCGCCTCGCCGTGCAGAAGGCGAAGGACGCGAATATGCCGGCGGACAACATCGACCGCGCGATCAAGCGCGCGACGAGCGGCGCCGACGGCGCAGAGCTGGCAGAAATCACGTATGAGGGTTACGGGCCGGCCGGCACCGCGCTCATCGTCGAAGTGGCGACGGACAACCGCAACCGCACCGTCGCCGAGATCCGCAACGTCTTCGCGCGAGCGGGCGGCAGTCTCGGCGAGGCGGGCTCCGTCGCCTGGAACTTCGACTCGCGTGGCGTGATCAACGTCGTCACCAACGGCAAGGACCCCGACGAGGTAGCGCTGTACGCCATCGACGCCGGCGCCGAGGACGTGCAGGTGGGCGGCGATGTGATCGACGTCTACACGTCCCCGGCGAACCTCGAGGCCGTGAAGCGCGCGCTCGAGGAGAAGTCCGTACGGGTCGAGTCGGCCGAGACCGCGCGTGTCCCGAAGACCACGGTCCAGCTCGACGAGAAGAGCGCGATCCAGACGCTGCGCCTCGTCGAGAAACTGGAAGCGCTCGACGACGTCCAGAAGGTCTACTTCAACGCCGAGTTCGCCGACGACGTCCTCGCGTCGTACACGAGCTGAGCGTGGCCCCGGCCGCCGCGTCCCCGATCCTCGGCATCGATCCGGGCACGCGCATCACGGGCTGGGGCGTGATCGCCGTCGAGCCGGCGGGCACCGCCGCCGTCGCGTTCGGCGTCATCGCACCGAAACCCTCGTGGCCGCTCGAGCGGCGGCTGCAGCACATCTTCTCGGAGCTGGGCGAAGTGATCGCCCGCTTCTCCCCGGCGGCGGTCGCGGTCGAGGAGCCGTTCGTCGGCGAGAGCGTGCGCTCGGCGATGGCCGTGGGCGAAGCGCGCACCGTCGCGATGCTCGCCGCCACGCTGGCCGGCATCGCCGTGTTCCATTATCCGCCGGCGCGGGTGAAGCAGCTCGTCGCCGGCCACGGCCGCGGGGACAAGGACCAGGTCGCCGAGATGCTCCGGCTGCAGCTCGGCATGGACGCCGCGCCCGAAGACCGCAACGCCAGCGACGCTCTCGCCGTGGCGCTCTGCCACGCCGTGCGGGCCGAGGCCGACGCCTTGATCAGGGCCGGCGAGCGCTGATCGCGCCCATCTGTCTCAGCTCCGAAATTCCTCACGGGCGGCGGGTAACGTCGGCGCGACTGCCGGCGTTCTATGGTGTGACGGCCCCGGACGGGGCCCCACGAGGTACCGATGCCCCTCCACCCCGCGGCGTACTCCACCCGCTCCCTGTCGCTCGTCATGCTGGCGGCGCTCGCCGGTTTCGGCCTCTGGCTCTTCGCCCCGTGGGGCAACGCACCCGGTGCCGGCTCCGGTTCGAGTTCGGGCGGCAGCGGCGATGCCAACGCCTCGCTCCCGCCGTCATTGCGCGTCGACGGGGTGGTTCAGATCGAAGCACACGATAACGTCGTGACGAAGCTCATCGTCCCGCTCGCCGTCCGCGGCAGCGAGCCCCTCGCGCTCGTCGAGGACGATGGCGGCATGCGCGCGGAAACGGCGATGAGCGACACAGCTACGGCGTCGGTGCCGGCGCGCTACAGCGTCGCCTGGCTCGACGGCAACGGCGACCGGCTCCTCGACCCGGGCGAGCACGCGGTCCTCACCGTCGACCTTCCGGAACGCTCGAGCGTCCACCCCGGCAACCCGCTCTCCCTGCGGCTCCACGACGCGCAGGGCGGCACGCTGATCATCGAAGACGTGCTGCGCTAGCCGCTGCGCCTCGCCCACACCGCGAAGAGCGGGTCGTGGTAGCCGTCGCCCTTCGCCGTCCGGTCCTCGATCGTCGCCTCCTCGAACCCGCCCGCATTCCGGAAGTACGCAGCGACCAGGCCGCCCCGCTCCGCGTCATCGAGCGCCCGCCAGATGCGCACCGCCTTCGTTGAGAACATCCGGTTCGAATACGTGATCACGAAGGGCGCGCCGGGCTTGAGGATGCGCCCGGCCTCGCGGAACGTCTCGAGTGGGCGCGTCAGGTACTGCACCGACACGGTGACGACGGCGCCGTCGAACTCGGCGTCGCCGAAGGGCAGCACGGGGTTGGCGTTGATGTCGTGCACGAGGTATTCCGTGAGCTGGTCGTTGGCGCGCAGCTCCTCCTCGTTCAGGCCCACGCCGCACAGCCGCGTCCACTCCAGCTCCGGCGGCATGTGCGAGCGATAGCTCGACATCAGGTCGAGGATCGCGGCGCGCGGCGGCAGGAGCTGGGCGTAGAGGCGCCGCACGCCCTCAATCGCGGACTCGTCGATGTGCACGAGCAGCCGCGCCTGCGCGTAGAACAGCGCGTCGGGCGATTCGTCCTCGCGCTCGAAGAATTGCGGCTTGAACGAGGATTCGGTCACTCCGCATCGTAACGTCTCTCCGTGAGCCGGGCCCGCCCGGCGCGACCGAGAAGGGCAGTTCGTGGCGTCGGGCCGCCGGGCGCGGGCGGTGGCCCTCTCGGGACCGGTACCCGGCCAACATCCCGCCAGCGCCGGGGCCCGGCCTCCAGTCCGTTACTTGACGGATGGCCTTGACCATAAGAAGGCCCGAGCCCGAAACTCGCGCTATGTCAAGACCAGCCGGCCGGCATCTGCCCGCCGCGGTAAGCGTAGGGGGCAAGCTCAAATGAAGAAGCTGCTGTATGCCGGTGTGTGCGTCGTGGCCATGGCCACGGCTGGGGGAAGCGTGGCGGTGGCGCACGCCGCAGAGCCCGTGCTCCACGCGTGCGTCGGGGAGTCGTTCTCGCAAGGCGCCCATGACGCGCACCCGCTGGGCGTCGTGATTCGCGACTTCGCGCACGCTGGGCACTTCGGCGCCGGGATTCAGCAGCTCCAGCTGGGGCAAGTTCCCGACACCATCGCCATCAACACCTGCAACGACGGGGCATAGCTCCGAACGGACCCGCCGCCCGCGAGGCGCTCGATCGCCCACCGCAGGTACCCGCCACGGCGGTCCTCCGCGGGGCACCGTTAGCGCGTGAGCCGCGTGTGGCCCGCGGCGTGGCGCCCACGCTGCTATGCTGTCCGCATGCGTGAGCGCTGCCGGAGGTTCACATGGCGGCACTGAGCGGCGAACAGGTCGACGCGCGGTTGAGGTCGATGGCCGGCTGGCAACGGCACGGTGACGAGATCATCAAGCAGTACCAGTTCGCCGACTTCCGCGCCGCGATGGCGTTCGTCAACGCGGTCGCGGACGCCGCGAACGACGCGGACCATCACCCGGATATCGACATCCGCTACAACAGGGTCACACTCACGCTCTCGACGCACAGCGAGGGCGGCGTGACGGAGAAGGACTTCGCGCTGGCCGCCCGCGCCGATGCGGCCGCGTAGCGCGCGGCGCCGGCCCGCCGTATTCCTCCGGCATCACAACGCGGCGCAATGGATCGAGGAGACGTGGACGGCGAGCAGCACTTCTCAGCCGAGGCATGGCTGAAGCGCAACGGACAGTGGCTGCTGCTGGCGGTTGTCGTCGTCGCCGTCGCCCTGCCGCGCCTTTCGCCGTTCGAGGGCCTGAACTCCTACATCAACGTCTTCCAGCGGTTCAGCGAGTGGGTGCTCGGCCGCCTCGAGGTGCTGTTTCGCGACTATGGCTATGCGGTGGTGTTCTTCGGCGTGTTGCTGGAGAACAGCATGTTCCTGGGCCTGCTCGTCCCCGGCTCCGTGATCTTGATCCTCGCCGGCCTGTCCGCTGAGAACGGGTCCATCGACTTCTGGTACGTCCTGCCGCTCGCGGTCGCCGGCACGCTGATCGGGGACACGCTGAGCTACATGGTGGGTCGCCTGGGCCTCGTCCGGTCGTTGACGAAGGGCTCGCTCGCCGGACCGGTTGAGAAGGTGCGGGTGGCGCTCGAACACGATCACCGGTGGATGATCCTGGCGTATCACTTCGCCGGCTACTCGCGCGTCGTCGGACCCGCCGCGGCGGGACTGTTCGGCATCCGCTACCGGCGCTGGGCGCCGCTCGACTACACCGGTGGCGCCGCCTGGGCGCTCACGTGGCTGCTCGTCGGTCTTGTGCTGGGGATGTTCGGCGTCGAGTTCGGCGACACGAAGACGATGGTGCGCCTCCTGGAGATCGTGTTCACGGGCATGCTCATCGCCGCCATCGTGCTGACGATGTGGCGCACCTCTCGCGTGCGCCAGGGCGGACAACCGGCGGCGACGCCGGCGACGGCCGTGATCCCCGTCGACCGCGAGTAACCGCAGGCGGAGCGCTCCGCCGCCGCGCCGCAAGATCGTGTGATACCTTGTCGCCGTGAAGCGGCTCCCCGACTACCTCGGCGACGGTCTGGATCTGGTATTCGTGGGCATCAACCCCGGCACGAAATCGGCCGCGACCGGGCATCACTACGCCGGCCCCGGGAATCACTTCTGGCCGCTGCTCTTCGAGAGCGGTCTCGTGTCCGAACCCCTGACGTACGAGCAGGACGCGCGCGTGCTCGAATGGGGCATCGGGCTGACGAACATGGTGGCGCGTCCGTCGCCGTCGCTCGCGGATCTGTCGCTCGACGAGCTGCGTGCCGGCGCACGCCTGCTCCGGCGCAAACTGCTCGCGGCGCGGCCGCGCATCGTCTGCTTCAACGGCAAGCGCATCTACGAGGTCTTCGCCGGGCACCGCTGCGACTTCGGGCTGCAGCAGGAGCGCATCGGCGAGGCCTCCGTGTACGTGATGCCGTCGACGAGCGCGCGCACCGCATCGCACCAGCGCGCCGACAAGCTGCCGTACTTCTTCGAGCTGCGGCAGGTCGTGCGGGGCGCGTCGCACGCGAAGGCCGCGGCCTCGTGACGCCGCCCGCCGCGCCGCCCGATATCCCCGTCTTCTCGCCGCGCCTGGACGACCTGATGGCCGCGATGCTCAAGGGCGAGGCGCCGAACGTCGGGCGCTTCTGCGGCTACTGCTACACGCCCGTGCCGAAGGCAGCCGGAGCATGCGCGCACTGCGGCCGCTCCAGCGTCGAGTATCCGCCGCAGTCAAAGATCCCTCCCGAGTTCTTCGCGCTCTACAAGAACATGCGCAAGCGCGAGAGCCTGATCGTCAACTCGTTCGCGTTCGGGGGCCTCGCGCTCGCCGTGCTGCTGTTCGTCGTCCTCGTCGCTGTCGCCGTCTACGTCTTCGACCAATCGCTGTGGTGGCTCGCGGCCGCGACGGTCGTGCTGATCGTGGGCGGCCGCATCTTCGCCGGACTGCTGGGCGGCTGGATCGGCGACTCCGTCGGATACGACTACGCCCACAGCAAGCTCGTCGCCGAATGGCTGGAGTACGAGGGCGCGCGCGAGCGCGATCGTCGCGGCGCCGCCGGCCGCGTCGATGAGCTGCACGCCGCCGCGACGAACGCGGCGCAGCGTTCGCAATCCTAGCCCTCCGCATGGATTACGCCGAGATCAGCATCATCGTGCCGGCGGACCGCGTCGAAGCCGCCGCCGACGCCCTCCGCGCCGCGACCGGAAGCGACGTGTCGATCGAGGCCCCCTTCGTGCAGGCGGACCTGGAGTCAGACGCGATCATCGTTGCCGCGGCGCCGCGCCTGGTGCGCGCCTACGTCGCCGCCGCCAACGCGGGCGTGCTGGAGTCCGGCGTCGCCGACGCCCTGGCGGCCGCCGGCGTCCGCGCGGCGCCGTGTTGGAGCCCGGTGTCGGAGGAGGACTGGGCCGAGTCCTGGAAGCGGTACTTCGATGTGGAGCGCTACGGCGAGCGGATCGTGGTCGTCCCGTCGTGGCGCGACTACGTGGAGCGTGCCGGCGACCTTGTGATCACGCTCGACCCGGGGATGGCGTTCGGCACCGGCCAGCACGAGACGACACGCATGTGCATCGAGGCGCTCGAGCGCGTCGTCGCGCCCGGCATGAACGTGCTCGATGCGGGCTGCGGCTCCGGCATCCTCTCGCTCGTGGCGGCGCGGCTGGGAGCGCGCCACGTCCTCGCGCTCGACATCGACGAGAACTGCGTGCGCGTCGCGGCGGAGAACGCGCGGACGAACGGCCTGAGCGACGCGATCAGCGCGCGGCGCGGCGACGTGGCCGCGCTCGGCGAAACGGACGCCGGGACGGGATTCGATGTCATCGTCGCAAACATCGCCGCTTCGGTGATCATCGGGAGCGCCGGTGACCTCGTGCGCCGGCTCGCGCCCGGCGGGTGGCTCATCGTGTCGGGCGTGATCGGCGAGCGGGAGAGCGAGACGTGCCGCGCGCTCGAAGCCGCCGGCGCCCGCATCGAGCGCGTGCGGTCGACGGGCGACTGGCGCTGCATCGAGGCGCGCCGGAACACGCGCGCCACGGCCTGATGCGACGCTTCTTCGTGGCTCCGGGAGTCCTCGCCCGCGACGCCGTCGTCCTCGACGCGGCGCTTTCGCACCGTCTCGCGAAGGTGCTTCGCCTCCGCGCCGGCGCCGAGGTCGCGCTCTTCGACGGCACCGGCGCCGAGGCGCGCGTCCGCCTGGACGCCGTGAGCGACCGCGCCCTCGGGGCCAGCATCGTCGAGCGCTACGCATCGCCCGCCGAACCGCGCGTGAAGGTGCACCTGTACCAGTCGATCACGAAGGGCGAGCGGTTCGAGTGGCTGCTGGAGAAGGCCACCGAGCTGGGCGTCGCACGCATCGTGCCGCTCCTGACCGCGCGCGCCGTCGTGAAGACGGCGGGAGCCGGGGACCGCGCCGGGCGCTGGCGGCGCATCACCATCGAGGCGGCTGAGCAGTGCGGGCGAGGCGCCGTGCCCGCCGTCGCTGCGCCGGAGCGCTTCGCGGCCGCCCTTGCGTCCGCGCCGGGGCTGCGGTTGATCCCCTTCGAGTCGGCGCCGCCAGCTGCGCCGGCCATCCAGGCCGTGATCGACCGCGAGGTCGACGCCGTGTTCGCGCTCGGCGAGATCAGTGTCTTCATCGGCCCGGAAGGCGGCTTTGAGGACGCCGAGATCGCCTCCGCCGGGGCGGCGGGCGCGCACGTCGTGACGATCGGCGACCGCGTGCTGCGGTCCGAAACGGCGGGCCTCGTCGCGCTCACGCTGGTCATGCACGCCGTCGGCGAGCTGGGCTGATCGAGCCGCGCCGCCGGGCGTCAGTTCATTGGCGTGCCGCCGTTGACGTTCAGCGTCTGGCCCGTGATCCACGCCGCCTCGTCCGAGGCGAAGAACACGGCCGCCGCCGCGATGTCGTCCGGCTGCCCCTGGCGGCCAAGCGCGATCGTGCGCACGACGGCCTGCTTCATCGCCGCCATCTCGCTCCGGTAGCGCGACGCCATGTGCGTGAAGGTGCCGTCCATCATGTCCGTGTCCACCGAGCCGGGCGCGATCGCGTTCACTGTGATCCTGTGGGGCGCCGCCTCGAGCGCGAGCATCTGCGTCAGCCCGATGATCCCCCACTTCGTGGCGCAGTACGCGCCGTACTGCGGCACGCCGATGCGACCCGCCGACGACGAGATGTTGATGATGCGCCCGCCCCGCCCGCCGTCCACCATGTGCCGCATCGCGCGGCTCGTCAGCAGGAACACGGCGTTGAGGTTCACGTCGATCACCTCGTACCACTCGCGGTCGTCAATCTCCCACAGGTTGTGCTCGCCGCAGTACGCCAGGCCGGCGTTGTTCACGACAATGTCGATGCGCCCCAGTTGCGCGATCGTCTCGCCGACCACCCGCTCGACGTCAGCGGCCTGCGTCAGGTCGGCGTCGATGCCAAGCGCCCGCCGCCCGGCGTCCTCCAGCTCCCGGGCGACCGAGACGACGCCGCGCCAGCCCGCCTCGCGCTCGTGCGCCGGATAGCTCTCGGCGCTTCGTGGCGATCCCACGGCCACGACATCGGCGCCGTGCGCCGCCAGCGCCAGCGCGATGCCCCGCCCGATCCCGCGCTGGCGCGCGGCGCCCGTGACGATCGCGACTTTTCCTTCCAGTGACGTCATCATGCCCCTCGCCTTGCTAGTGCCGGTGCAGGTGGATCCCGGCGTCCGCTCGCGGTTGCGTCTGATCGCCGCGCTCCATGATCCCTGGCTCGTCCGGGTCGACGTGTACCGCCACCATCGCCCCCGCGATCAAGCCGCCGATGTCGCGCTCCAGGTCTTCGACGAGCCGGTGCGCCTCGCTCACGCTCAGCTGCGGGTCCACGAGCACATGCAGGTCGATGTGCGTCTCGCGGCCGGACTTCCGCGTCCGCAGGGCGTGGTACCCGCGCATGCCGTGGCTCTCGTGCCGCAGGCACTCCTCGATGGCCGCCACCGTTTCGACCGGCAGCGACGTGTCGATCAACTCCTCGAGCGCTGAACGGAAGATCCCCAGCGCAATCCAGGCCAGGTAGACGGCGAGCAGGAGCGCGACGATCGGGTCGAACACGTGCTCGCCGGTGATCCCGA
>Ga0334722_10001245_pt1 | contig 32855 bp, 30 predicted proteins | sample C3_bottom_MG_FD_207210 | JGI IMG/M metagenome (GOLD analysis project Ga0334722, IMG submission 207210) | Sediment microbial communities from Yellowstone Lake, YNP, Wyoming, USA - C3_bottom | ecosystem: Environmental > Aquatic > Freshwater > Lake > Sediment | place: USA: Wyoming | collected... | reverse complement strand
CACCTCGATCTCGGCGGCGCTCGGCATGGCGCAGGCCGCGCGGCTGCGCGGGGAGGACCGGCGCGCGGTCGCGATCATCGGCGACGGCGCCATGTCGGCAGGCATGGCGTTCGAGGCGATGAACAATGCCGGCGTGATGGACACCAATCTGCTGGTGGTGCTCAACGACAACGACATGTCGATTTCGCGCCCGGTGGGCGGACTCAACAAGTATCTGGCGCGCCTGCTCTCGGGTGGGCTGTACGGTGCGGCGCGCAAGGCGAGCGAGGCGGTGCTGGGCAAGGTGCCGCCGCTGTGGGAACTGGCGAAGCGCGTCGAGGAGCATGCCAAGGGCATGGCCCTGCCTTCCACCATGTTCGAGGAATTCGGCTTCAACTATATCGGTCCGATCGACGGCCACGATCTGGACTCGCTGATCCCGACGCTGAAGAACATCCGCGAGCTGAAAGGCCCGCAATTCCTGCATGTGGTGACCCGCAAAGGGCAGGGCTACAAGCTGGCCGAGGCCGATCCGGTGCTCTACCACGGCGTGTCCAAATTCCGGCCCGACTCGGGCATCGTCAGCGGAAAATCCGGAGGCAAGCCGGCTTATACCCAGGTTTTCGGCGACTGGCTGTGCGACATGGCTGCGCTGGATCAGCGCCTGGTCGGCATTACCCCGGCGATGTGCGAGGGCTCGGGCATGGTGCGTTTCGCCAGGGAGTTTCCCGCGCGCTATTTCGACGTCGGCATCGCCGAGCAGCATGCGGTGACGTTTGCAGCGGGGCTGGCCTGCGAGGGCGTGAAGCCGGTGGTCGCCATCTATTCGACGTTTCTGCAGCGCGCTTACGACCAGCTGATCCACGATGTCGCAATCCAGAACCTGCCGGTGGTGTTCGCGCTCGATCGCGCCGGTCTGGTCGGCGCCGACGGCGCCACGCACAACGGCGCGTTCGACCTGGCCTACCTGCGCTGCATTCCCAATCTCACGGTGATGACGCCGGCCGACGAGAACGAGTGCCGGCAGATGCTCTATACCGCGTTCCAGATGAGCACGCCGGCCGCAGTGCGCTATCCGCGCGGCACCGGACCCGGGGTGGAGATCCGCAAGGAGCTGCAGGCGCTGCCGCTAGGCAAGGGCGAGTTGCGCCGGCAGGGTAATAAAATCGCGATCCTCGCCTTCGGCAGCATGCTCGGGCCCGCGTTCGCGGCCGCCGAGGCGCTCGACGCCACGCTGGCCAACATGCGCTTCGTCAAGCCCCTGGACGAAGACCTGGTCAAGCAGCTTGCGCGCGAGCACGAACTGCTGGTGACGGTGGAGGAGGGGGCGGTGATGGGCGGTGCCGGCAGTGCGGTGGCTGAATGCCTGGCCGCCGCCGGCCTGACGCCGCTGCTGCTGCACCTGGGTCTGCCGGACCGGTTCGTCGATCACGGCGATACTGCGGTGCTGCTCGCCGAAATCGGCCTGGATCAGGCGGGTCTGCTCGCCGCGATCAGATCCCGTATTGCCGCCTGAGCGCCGGCCGCGCTTGCGTATCATGTTAAAATGCACCCCCTGCCGCGGTGCGCGCGCCGCAGCGGTCTATGGAAGGATTCCCTCATGAACACCCGCGATCCTGTAAGCATCGCCGACGTGCAAAGTTCGAAGGATACGCGCCGGCTCGCCATCGACCAGGTCGGCATCAAGTCCATCCGCCATCCGGTCAAGGTGAGCGAGCGTTCGGGCGGGGTGCAGCACACCATCGCCAACTTCAATATGTACGTGCGCCTGCCGCATCATTTCAAGGGCACGCACATGTCGCGCTTCGTCGAGATCCTCAACGCGCACGAGCGCGAGATCTCGGTCGATACCTTCAAGCGCATGCTCGACGAAATGATGGACAAGCTCGAGGCGCAGTCCGGCCATATCGAGATGAATTTTCCCTATTTTGTCAACAAGTCGGCGCCGGTGTCCAAGGTCGAGAGCCTGATGGACTACGACGTCACCTTCATCGGCGACATCGACCGGGGCAAGCAGCGCTTCACCATGAAGGTCCTGGTGCCGGTAACGAGTCTGTGTCCCTGCTCGAAGAAGATTTCCGCGTACGGCGCGCACAACCAGCGCTCGCACGTGACGGTCACGGCGCGCACCAACGGCTTCGTCTGGATCGAGGACATCGTCGACGTGGTCGAGAAAGAGGCGTCGTGCGAGCTCTACGGGCTGCTCAAGCGCCCGGACGAGAAACTGGTGACCGAGCGCGCTTACGACAATCCGAAGTTCGTCGAGGACATGGTGCGCGACGTCGCCGCCGTGCTCAACAAGGACGCGCGCATCGAGTGGTACATCGTGGAATCGGAGAATTTCGAGTCCATACACAACCATTCGGCCTACGCGCTGATAGAAAACGACAAGACGCACGCCGGCGTTTGAGCGGCGCGAAGCGGGCGCACCCGCCTCGCCTGTGCCCGCGTTTCAATAGCGCTTGGTCAGCGTCAGGCTCTGCGCGTCGCGCTTCATTTCCATGCGGTTGAGAAAGCTCATGCCCAGCAGGATCACGCCCATGGCGTCGTTCTCGTTCACCACCGCATCGACGTTGTTGATCTCGATGTCGCCGATCCTGACGGCATCGAGCTTGACGCGGTAGCTGGTGGCGATGCCGTTGGCAGTCTGCATCCGGGCGCGCTCGCCGCGCAGATAGTCGATCCCCAGGCGCTTCGCGTCGGACGCCGGCAGGGCGACGAACGTGGCGCCGGTGTCCACCAGGAAGCGCACGCTGCCGCCGTTGATCGAGCCCAAGGCGACGAAATGGCCGCGGGTATCGGCCTTGAGCGTGGCGCTGGGTCTGCCGGATGCGGCTGCCACATAGGCCTGGCCCATCTGCAGCACCCTTTTCTTGCCGTCGATCTCGAAGCTGGCGGCGTTCTTTTCGGTGCCGAGCAGCAGCACGCCTTCGGCGGTTTTCTGACCGGGTGCCAGCGTGCGCGGGGCGCCGCCGTCGATGACGACGATGGCTTTGGAGCCGATCAGTCCGACCAGGGTGACGTCGGCCGCAAAGGCGGGCGCTCCGCAGAGTGCCAGCGACACCAGGCTCAGGCTAAAATTCCCGCAACCAAGCATGCATCATTTCCCTTTGAAACCGGTCACCCTAGGCGGTTCAGTCGGTCCGAATCCGCAGAAGGCGACAGGCTGGGGCAGGGTGGACGCCGCTGACGGCGCGGGCGTGCGCGATGGCCGTTGTCGCGGCTCAGTCGCGAAAATTCTGAAACTGCAGCGGGATCTCGGCGACGGATTTCTTCACCAGCTGGATCGCCGCCTGCAGGTCGTCCTTTTTTGCCCCGGAAACGCGCACCGCCGTTCCCTGGATGCTCGCCTGCACCTTCAGCTTGTTGTCCTTTATCATTTTGACGATTTTTTTTGCCTGCTCCGACTCGATGCCGTTCTTGACCTCGACCGTCTGCTTGAGCTTGTCGCCGCCGATCTTCTCGCTGTCCTTGGGCTCTAGCGCGCGCACGTCGACGCCGCGCTTGGCGCACTTGCCGGTGAACACATCCATCACCTGTTTCAGCTTGAACTCGTCGTCGGCATAGACGGTGAGGGTGAATTCGGCCTGCTCGATGCGCGCGTCCGAACCCTTGAAATCGAAGCGATTGGCGATCTCCTTGTTGCTCTGCTCGATCGCGTTCTTCAGTTCGACCTTGTTGATTTCCGAAGTGATGTCGAAGGAGGGCATGCTGTGCCTTTCTTGTGTCCGGGAGGTGTGGCAGGGTTATTTCTTCGAGCGCTTGCGCAGATTGGCTGCGATGCGCATGCGCAGGGCATTCAGGCGGATGAAACCCTCGGCGTCCCGCTGATCGAAGGCGCCGCGGTCCTCTTCGAAGGTGGCGATGGCGGTATCGAACAGCGAGTCGGTCTTGGAGTCGCGGCCGACGACGATTACGTTGCCTTTGTAGAGCTTGACCCGTACCCAGCCGTTGGCATTGGCCTGCGACGCGTCGATCATGGTCTGCAGCATGCGCCGTTCGGGGCTCCACCAGTAGCCGTTGTAGATCAGCGCGGCGTAGCGCGGCATCAGGTCGTCCTTGAGGTGGGCGACTTCGCGGTCCAGGCACACCGACTCGATGGCGCGATGCGCGCGCAGCATGATGGTGCCGCCGGGGGTTTCGTAGCAGCCGCGCGACTTCATGCCGACGTAGCGGTTCTCGACCAGGTCCAGGCGGCCGATGCCGTGCTTGCCACCGAGTTTGTTCAGGGTTTCCAGGACTTTCGCCGGCGACAGTTTCTTGCCGTTGATGCCGACGATATCGCCCTGCTTGTATTCCAGTTCCACGTACTCGGCGCGGTCCGGCGCCTCTTCGGGCGACACGGTCCAGCGCCACATGTCCGCTTCCGGCTCCTTCGCCGGGTTCTCCAGGATGCGGCCTTCGAAGGAAATGTGCAGCAGATTCGCATCCATGCTGTAGGGCGAGCCGCCTTTCTTCTTGCCTTCGACCGGGATGCCGTTTTTCTCCGCGTACTTGAGCAGTTTTTCGCGCGAGCCCAGATCCCATTCGCGCCAGGGCGCGATCACGCGAATGTTCGGTTCCAGGGCGTAGTAGCCGAGCTCGAAGCGCACCTGGTCGTTGCCCTTGCCGGTGGCGCCGTGCGATACGGCGTCGGCGCCGGTCAGGCGCGCGATTTCGATCTGGCGCTTGGCGATGAGCGGGCGGGCGATCGAGGTCCCGAGCAGGTATTCGCCTTCATAGATGGCGTTGGCGCGGAACATGGGGAAGACGAAATCGCGCACGAATTCCTCGCGTAGATCGTCGACGAAAATCTTCCTGACGCCCAGCTGTTTCGCCTTCCTGCGCGCCGGCTCCAGCTCTTCGCCCTGGCCGATGTCGGCGGTGAAGGTGATGACTTCACATTGGTACTCGTCCTGCAGCCATTTCAGGATGACGGAGGTGTCCAGCCCGCCGGAGTAGGCGAGGACGACTTTTTTTACTGTGGGTTTCTTGGTTGCCATGTTGTTTGCTCGAAAAAAATGAATTCGGATGATGAAGCCATGTACGGTGTCTTATGCACCGTCGCGTGCAACGAAAGCCTGCGCGCTGCGCGCGCCAACCGTGTTTTTGGTACGGATGAAAAGCGCATCCGTACCAAAAACACGGCTATGAACAAAAGCAGATGCGGTTTGGGATGGTTCTTTATACAAGATAGATAAGCGCAGTTCGATGTGCTCTTGGGCGCCTGTCGACGGCTGTTTCATGTCTTTCATTGCACTTTTCCCAGCAGCAGGAATTCCATCAGCGCCTTCTGCGTATGCAGGCGGTTCTCGGCCTCGTCCCAGACCACGCTCTGCGGCCCGTCGATCACCTCCGCCGATACTTCCTCGCCGCGATGTGCCGGCAGGCAGTGCATGAACACCGCATCCGGGCCGGCCAGTTGCATCATGTCGGCGTCGACCTGCCAGTCGCTGAAGTCGCGTTTGCGTTCCGCGTCCTCCGCTTCGAAGCCCATGCTGGTCCAGACGTCGGTCGTCACCAGGTCGGCGCCGCGCGCGGCTTGCATCGGGTCGGCGAAATGCTCGCAGTGTTTCCTGCCGTAGATGCCGGCGCGTTCCGTCTCCACCTCGTAGCCTGGCGGCGTCGACACGTGCAGTCTGAAATCGAAAATGGCGGCCGCCTGCATCCAGGTATTGCACACGTTGTTGGAATCGCCGATCCAGGCCACGGTCTTGCCGGTGATCGGGCCGCGGTGCTCGATGAAGGTGAAAATGTCGCCGATCACCTGGCACGGGTGGTATTCGTTGGTCAGCCCGTTGATCACCGGTACGCGCGAGACGCCGGCAAAGCGCTCGAGTATCGACTGCTCGAAGGTGCGGATCATCACGATGTCGACCATGCGCGACACCACCTGGGCCATGTCCTCCACCGGCTCGCCGCGTCCGAGTTGGGTATCGCGGGTGTTGAGAAATATGGCCGAGGCGCCGAGCTGCTGCGCTCCGGCTTCGAACGACAGGCGCGTGCGCGTGGACTGCTTTTCGAAAATCATCGCCAGCGTGCGGTCGACCAGGGGATGGTAGGGCCGGTACTGCTTGAACTGGGCCTTGATCCAGCGTGTGCGCTCGAGCAGATACTCGTATTCGGCGCGGGAAAAATCGCTGAATTGCAGAAAGTGCCGCAGCTTCATGATCAGTATCCGGCGGTTAGTGCGCCGGAGCCGCGTGTCCGAGAAAGTCCAGGATCAGGGCGGACAGGCGATCGACCAGCTGCTGTGCCTCGTCCATGCTGAGGATCAGGGGCGGCAGCAGCCGTATGACCTTGTCCGCCGTCACGTTGATCAGCAGGCCGGCGTCCAGCGCGCGCTGGGTCAGTTCCGCGCACGGGCGGTCGAGTTCGATGCCCAGCATCAGGCCCATGCCGCGGATGGCAACCACGCCTTTGGCATCGGCCAGCGCGGCGCTGAACCCGGCGCGCATGGAATCGCCGACCTTGACCGCATTGTCCAGCAGCTTTTCCTGCTCGATCACTTCCAGCGTGGTGAGCGCTGCGGCGCAGGCGAAGGGGTTGCCGCCGAAGGTGGAGCCATGGTTGCCCGGCTTGAACGCATCGGCTGCGGCGCCCCTGGCGAGGCAGGCGCCTATGGGCACGCCGCCGGCGAGCCCCTTGGCGAGGGTGACCACGTCCGGAAGAAATCCGGCGTGCTGATAGTAGAACCATTTGCCGGTGCGGCCGAGGCCGCACTGGATCTCATCGAGCATGAGCAGCCACTGGTATTGATCGCATAGTTCGCGCAGCCCCCGCAGATAGTCGAAGTGCGCGAGGTTGATGCCGCCTTCGCCCTGGATCGGTTCGACCAGGATCGCGACCACGTTGCGGTTGTTCTGCGCCACATGGCGCACCGCTTCCAGGTCGTCGTAGGGTACGCGCACGAAGCCGGACACCAGCGGTTCGAAGCCGGCGTGCACCTTGCGGCTGCCCGTGGCCGACAGCGTGGCCAGGGTACGCCCGTGGAACGCTTTTTCCATCACCACGATCGCGGGATTTTCGACGCCCTTGCCCTTGGCATACAGCCGCGCGATCTTGATCGCCGCTTCGTTTGCCTCGCAGCCGGAATTGCAGAAAAACACCTTGTCCATCCCGCTTATCGCGGCCAGCTTGTCGGCCAGGTTTTCCTGCTGGGTGATTTGATAGATATTGGAAGTATGGATCAGCTTGCCCGCCTGCGTGGCCAGCGTTTGCGCCAGTTTCGGGTGGGCGTGGCCGAGCGTGTTCACGGCGATGCCGCCCAGGCCGTCCAGATAACGCTTGCCCTGCGCATCCCACAGCCATACGCCCTGGCCGTGGGTGAATGCCACCGGCAACCTGGCATAGGTGTTCATTACATGAGACATCAGCCTGCCCTAAAACAAAACGCACACGGCGGCATGTGCCGCCGTGTGCTCGACATTGGATTTAATTATGTTAGCACATTGCCACGGCCATCGGCAGCGCGGCGCGATCGAGTCTGGGCCGGTTTGATTCGGTTCGGGAGTTACCTTGCGGCGGCAACCTCGGCGCTCTTGCCGGGTTGGTGGACGGTGCATTGCAGGATTCTGCAATGTTGATACATCTGGCGCAGTTTGCGCTCGGCGTCGACTTCGTCCCTGCCGTGTATCAACAGGTTATTCACAATCAGTCCGGTGCGCGTCCGGATGCTGAATCCGTATTTGATGATCGCCGAAGATGTCACAAAAACCCCCCCTCATTCAAACGCTTAAGGGATTAATAGCATACGCCCTCGACCAATTCAACGCAAATTAATGTTCCAACGGTATTTTTTCTCAATCTCCCGGTTTTAGGCGGCAGTCCGGGACGCGCGAACCGGCCGGGTATTGGGCCAGGGCGGGGAGCCGGAAAACAAAACGGCCGGCATGCAGCCGGCCGTTTTGCATACGCTATCTGGCGCTCGCGTCAGGCCATCGCCTTGATCGCGGCAGACAGGCGGCTCTTGTGGCGCGCTGCCTTGTTCTTGTGGATGATCTTCTTGTCGGCAATGCGATCGACTATGCCCGTGGAGCGGGTCAGCGCCTGTTTCGCAACGTCTTTGTCGCCGCTGGCGATTGCCTTGTTCACGTCCTTGATCGCCGAGCGCAGCGAAGAGCGCAGGCCGGAGTTGTGCCGGCGTTGTTTCTCGGCTTGGCGGGAACGCTTGCGCGCCGAATCTGTGTTGGCCATGGTGAAACCTGAGTAAGATGCAAGAAAGGGCGCAATCATACTGATTTAGTCCCTGTTACGCAAGCGTATTTTAGTTCCGGCCTAAGGCATTTCACGCATTGGCCTCCGCGGAAACTTCGTTTTCGTATAATCGGGGCCATGAATCTTCTGCGCGCGCTCGCCACGGTGAGCAGTATGACCCTGGTGTCCCGCATACTCGGCTTCCTGCGCGACGCGGTGATTGCGCGCCTGTTCGGCGCCGGCCTTGCCACGGACGCCTTTTTTGTCGCTTTCCGCATCCCCAACCTGCTGCGGCGCCTGTTCGCCGAGGGCGCGTTTTCCCAGGCCTTCGTCCCCATTCTGGCGGAATACCGGACCCGCAACGGAGAAGGGGAGACCCGGCTGCTGGTCGACCGCGTCGCCACCGCGCTCGCGCTCGCGGTATTCGCAGTCAGCATCCTCGGCATCCTGGCGGCCCCCTGGATCATCTATGTCAGCGCGCCCGGATTCTCCGCCACACCGGAGAAATTCGAACTCACCGTGGCGATGCTGCGCATCACCTTTCCCTACCTGCTGTTCATTTCGCTGGTGTCGCTCGCCGGCGGCATCCTCAATACCTGGAGCCGCTTTGCCGTGCCGGCGTTTACGCCGACGCTGCTCAATCTCAGCTTTATCTTCTGCGCGCTGGTGCTTGCGCCGTATTTCCATCCGCCGGTGCTGGTGCTGGCCTGGGCGGTGCTTCTGGGCGGAGTACTCCAGCTCGCGTTGCAGCTGCCCTATCTCGCGAAAATCGGCATGCTGCCGCGCCTGCGCCCGGATTTTTCAGACCCCGGGGTGCGGCGCGTACTCAGGCAAATGGGGCCGGCGGTGTTCGGCGTTTCCATCGCCCAGCTATCCTTGCTGATCAACACCATATTCGCCTCCTTCCTCGCCAACGGCAGCGTGTCCTGGCTGTATTACGCCGACCGGCTGATGGAATTCCCCACCGGCATGCTGGGGGTCGCGCTGGGCACCATACTGCTGCCCAGCCTGTCCAAGTATTATTCTAGCGATGCCACCGAGTCCTACAGCCGTCTGCTTGATTGGGGCCTGCGCCTGACTTTGCTGCTGGCGCTGCCGGCTGCCGTGGCGCTGGCGCTGCTGGCGGTGCCGCTGATCAGCACGCTGTTTCATTACGGCAACTTCGGCGTCGAGGACGTGTGGATGACGCGCCGCGCGCTGGTCGCCTACAGCATCGGCTTGGTCGGCCTGATTCTGGTGAAAGTGCTGGCGCCGGGTTTCTATGCGCGGCAGGACATCCGCACGCCGGTGAAAATCGCGGTCATCACGCTGGTCACGACGCAACTGCTGAACCTCGCGCTGATCGGCCCGCTCAAGCACGCGGGCCTTGCGCTGGCGATCGGCCTGGGGGCGTGTCTCAATGCCGGAATGCTCTATCACAAGCTGCTCCAGCACCGCATTTACCAGCCCCAACCCGGGTGGGCGAAGTTCAGCACCAAGCTGGCGCTGGCCCTGCTGGTGATGGCAGCAGTGCTGTGGGGGGCGATGGGCAGCGAGAACTGGTGGCTGCATGCGGCCTGGCCGCAGCGCATCGCGGGCCTGCTTGGTATAGTGTGCGTGGGCGCGGCCGTCTACTTCGCCACCCTGTGGCTGCTCGGTTTCCGCATCAGGGATTTTGCGCGGCGCGCCGCTGAATAGAGTACGCCGTTCGATGGATGGAATGGATCCGCAATCCCGCTTGGAGCGATTCGCCGCGTTGCTGTGCCGGGAGGATTTCGATCTCGCCGAGGCCTGCCTGCTGATCGCGCAGGACGCCTATCCCGATCTCGACGTCGCGCATTACCTGGGGCGCATCGACGCGATTGCAAGGACGGTACGAAGCCGCGTCGCCGGCGACGCATTTGCCGCGCAGAAAGTGGCGGCGCTGAACCGGCACTTGTTCAGCGAGCTGGGGTTTCGCGGAAACGCCGAGGACTACTACGATCCGCGCAACAGCTACCTCAATCAGGTGCTGGAGCGGCGCACCGGCATCCCGATCACGCTCGGCATCGTGTACATGGAAATCGGGCGGCGCCTGGGCCTGCGTTTGCAGGGCGTGTCTTTTCCCGGGCATTTCCTGGTCATGCTGCGCGTCAGCGGGGGGCAGCTGGTGCTTGATCCGTTCTGCGGCGGCGAGGCGCAATCGGAATCCGGTCTGCGCGCGCGGCTGGCCCGGGTGCTGTCGCGGGGCGAAGCCGGCGCGCTGCCGCTGTCGCAGTTTCTGCAGGCGGCGACGCCGCGCCAGATACTGGCGCGCCTGCTGCGCAATCTCAAAGGCATTTACCTGCAGTCGGAGGAGGCGCAGAATACCCTCGAGGTGACGCGCCGCATGGTGATGGTGGCGCCGCACGCAGCCGAGGAGGTGCGCGATCGGGGTCTCGCCTATTACCGGCTGGACTGTTTTCGCGCCGCGCTCGCCGACCTGCAGGACTATCTGCAGCGGCGCCCGGATGCGCCGGACGCGGCGCAGATCAGGGTCAAGACCGACGCGCTGCGGCTGGTGTGCGCGCGACTGAACTAATGCCGCGGCCCCGCGTCCAATCGATGCCGCAGAATTCGGCCTCGCTCTGATCCGGATCGCTCGCGGTCCTTGCATTGAAATCATTTCTTGGCGGGAGGTGCAACATGAAGCTGAGCAGCGCGAGTTTCGGCGACCAGCAGCGCATACCCGGCGCGTATGCGTTCGCCGTTCCGGATGCGCGAGAGCACGTCAAACTCTCTTCCAACCGCAATCCGCAGCTGGGTTGGAGCGGCGCACCGGCGGGGACGCAGTCCTTCGTCCTGATCTGCCACGACTACGACGTGCCGAGCAAAGGCGACGATGTCAACAAAGAGGGGCGCAGCGTTCCGGCCAGCCTGCCGCGCGTCGATTTCTACCACTGGCTTCTGGTCGACATTCCGGCAGGCATGAACGCGATCGCAGAGGCCGAGTTTTCCGACGGCATCAGCGCGCGCGGCAAGCCCGGACCGGAGGCGAAGCACGGCACCCGCCAGGGGCTCAACGATTACACCGCCTGGTTTGCCGGCGACAAGGACATGGGCGGGAACTACTTCGGCTACGACGGCCCGTGCCCGCCGTGGAACGATGCTATCCTGCACCACTACGTATTCACGCTGTACGCGCTGGACTGTGCGCGCTGTGCGGTAAGCGGCGCATTCAAGGGCGGCGACGTGCTGGCAGCGATCGCGGGGCACGTGCTGGCCAAGGCCAGCCTCACCGGCACCTACGCGCTCAACCCAAAACTCCTATAGCCGCCGAAGACAAACTGCGTGATGAAATTTGATTTGAGTTCGAGGCGGGTGTTCGCGGGGTTCGCGCTGATTCCCCTCGCGCTGCTTGCCGAAGCGCTGATCCTGCAGCATCTAAAAGGCCAGGCGCCGTGCCCGCTGTGTGTGCTGCAGCGCGCAGGGTTCCTGCTGTTTGCCCTGATCGCCCTGGTCGCGGCTATCCACCAGCCGCGGCAGCGCGGCGCCGCTGGCTATAGCGCCGTCCTGGGGCTGGCCGCGCTTGCCGGCCTGGGGGTGGCGATACGCCATGTGTGGGTGTTGTATCACCCGAAATTCGGCTGCGGCATCGATGTGCTCGAGCAGTTTGTCAACGACCTGCCTACGTCCAAGCTGTTGCCTTGGCTATTCCACGCCAGCGGCGAATGCACCGCGCCGCATGAACCCATCCTGGGTCTGCAGGTGCCGGAGTGGTCGCTGATCTGGTTTTCCCTGCTGTTGCTGGCGGCAATTTTGTTCGCCTTCAAATGCCTGTCCCGCGCGCGTTCAGGCGCGGCGGCGTGATCCCCGGCGCCGCCGGCCGGCGCTCTTTCCGTATTCCAGAGATGGTGGAAAGCCGCTATAATTCAGGATTTTAGCTTTTCAAAGCGAAATCTGAACATGCGCGTTTGGCGCCATCTTTCCGGACCCAAGCAGCCGCCGACGGCGTTGACCATCGGCAACTTCGACGGCGTGCACCGTGGCCACCAGGCGATGCTTGCGCGGCTCAAGGAGCGCGCGCATGCGCTCGGGCTGAGGGCCTGCGTGCTCACGTTCGAGCCCCACCCGCTGGAGTTGTTCGCGCCGCAAACGGCGCCGACGCGGCTCACGTCGCTGCGCGAGAAGCTCGAATTGCTTGCTGCGCACGGCGTCGAATGCGTGCAGGTCAGCCGTTTCAACCGCGCCTACGCCGGCCGCTCGCCGCAGGACTTCATCGAGCAGGTGCTGCTGACGGGGCTGGGCATGCGCTGGCTGCTGATAGGCGATGACTTCCGCTTCGGGGCGCGCCGCGCCGGCGATTTCGCGCTGCTGCAGGCGGCCTCGCGCACGCATGGATTCGGCCTGGAAGCCATGCCTACCGTGGCGCAGGAAGGCGTGCGCGTGTCGAGCTCGGTGGTGCGCGCGGCGCTTGCCGCAGGCCGGTTGGGGGAGGCCGAAGCCCTGCTTGGCCGACCGTACAGCATCAGCGGCCGGGTGGTGCATGGCGACAAGCTCGGCCGCAGCATCGGCTATCCCACGGCGAACGTGCAATTGCGGCACAACCGGCCGCCGCTGTCCGGGATCTTTGCCGTCCGCACTGTCGACGGGCAGGGACGCAGCCGCGACGGCGCGGCGAGCCTGGGCCTGCGCCCCACGGTGGACAACAGCGGGCAGGCGAAGCTGGAGGTCCATTTGTTCGATTTTGCCGGCGATCTCTATGGCCAGCACCTGCGCGTCGATTTCCTGCACAAGATACGCGACGAAGAAAAATTCCCCAGCCTTGACGCGTTGAAAGCGCGCATCGCGCGGGATTGCGAACTCGCCAAGGAACTGTTGGCGGAGAAAGCGCGCGCATGAAGACGGAACACGTTCGGCGGCCTGGTCCGCGGCGCCGCGCTTCGCTCCGCAGTTTATCAATCCAAACTATTGAAACGAAAAATGGCTGATTACAAGAACACGCTGAACCTGACCGACACCCCGTTTCCGATGCGCGGCGACCTGGCCAAGCGCGAGCCGCAGTGGGTGCAGCAGTGGCAGGAAAAAAAAGTGTATCAGGCGATACGCGCCGCCTCCAAAGGCAGGCCGAAGTTCATCCTGCACGATGGCCCGCCGTATGCGAACGGCAATATCCATCTTGGCCATGCGATCAACAAGATACTCAAGGACATCATCGTCAAGTCGCGCAACATGGCCGGCTTCGACGCGGTCTACGTGCCTGGCTGGGACTGCCACGGCATGCCGATCGAGCGCGAGATCGAAAAGCACCACGGCAAGCACCTGCCGGTGGAGAAGACGCAGAGCCTGTGCCGCACCTATGCCGCGGAGCAGATCGAGCGGCAGAAACAGGATTTCCGGCGCCTGGGCGTGCTCGGAGACTGGGATCATCCCTACCAGACCATGGCCTACGGCAACGAGGCCGATGAAATCCGCACGCTGGGCAAGATACTCGAGAAGGGCTACGTCTACCGCGGTCTGAAGCCGGTGAACTGGTGTTTCGACTGTGGCTCGGCGCTGGCCGAGGCCGAAGTCGAGTACGCGGACAGGAAGGACTGTGCCATCGACGTCGGCTTCGCATTTGCCGAACCGGAGAAGATCGCCAAGGCATTCGGCCTGGCCAAACTGCCCGATGCAAAAGGCTGGATCGTCATCTGGACCACCACCGCCTGGACCATCCCCGGCAATCAGGCGCTGAACGCGCACCCGGAGCACATCTACAACCTGGTCGCAACCGAGCGCGGGCTGCTGATCCTGGCTGCCGACCTGCAAGACGCCTGTCTCGCGCGCTATGGGCTCGCGGGCAAGGTGCTGGCCTCGTGCAAGGGGAAGGCGCTGGAACTGATCGCGTTCCGCCATCCGTTCTACGAGCGGCTGGCGCCGATCTATCTGGGCGAATATGTGACGCTCGATACCGGCACCGGCATCGTCCACAGCGCGCCCGCCTACGGCGTGGAGGACTTCGATTCCTGCCGCCGCTACGGCATGAAGGACGAGCAGATCCTCACGCCGGTGATGGCGGACGGGAAATACGTTTCGACCCTGCCTTTTTTCGGCGGCACGATGATCTGGAAGGCCAATCCCGAGATCATCAAGAAAATCGAGGAAGCCGGCGCGCTGTTCCATTGCGAAGACTATGTCCACAGCTATATGCATTGCTGGCGGCATAAGACGCCCATCATCTACCGCGCCAGCACGCAGTGGTTCGCGGCCATGGATGAGCCGCCCGGCTTCAAGGGCGTGAAGCCGGCCGAGTCCCTGCGCACGACGGCTTTGCGCGGCATTGCCAACACACGCTTTTATCCGGACTGGGGCCAGGCGCGTTTGCACGGGATGATAGCCAACCGGCCAGACTGGACCCTGTCGCGCCAGCGCCAGTGGGGCGTGCCCATGCCTTTCTTCATCCACCGGGAGACCAGCGAGCTGCATCCGCGCACGCTGGATCTGCTGGAGCAGGTGGCGCAGCGCGTCGAGGCGGGCGGCATCGAAGCCTGGCAGACGCTGGACCCGAAGGAATTGTTGGGCGCCGAGGCCGAGCAGTACGTCAAGATCAAGGACACGCTCGACGTTTGGTTCGATTCCGGCTCGACGCATCAGACGGTGATGGGCGGACCAGAGGGCAAGACGAACGGCGCCGGCTCGCACGGGATGGATCTGCAGTTCCCCGCCGACCTGTACCTGGAAGGGTCCGACCAGCATCGCGGCTGGTTCCACTCGTCGCTACTCGTCTCCTGCATGCTAAATGGCGCACCGCCTTACAAGGCGCTGCTGACGCACGGCTTTTTCGTCGACGGCCAGGGCCGCAAGATGTCGAAATCGCTGGGCAACACGCTCGAACCGCAAAAGATTTCCGGGAGCCTGGGCGCGGAAATCCTGCGCCTGTGGGTGGCCGCAACCGATTATTCGGGCGAGCTGTCGATCTCGGACGAAATCCTGAAGCGCGTGGTCGAGAGCTATCGGCGCATCCGCAACACGCTGCGCTTCCTGCTCGCCAATACGGCCGACTTCGATCCGCGCGCGCATGCGCTGCCGGTCGAAGACTGGCTGGAAATAGACCGCTATGCGCTGGCGCTCACGCAGTCGATGCAGCAGGAGGTGGCGCGCGATTACGAAAATTACGACTTCCATTTCGTGGCGCAGAAGCTGCAGGGCTTCTGCTCCGAGGATCTGGGCGGGTTTTACCTCGACATCCTGAAGGACCGGCTGTATACGGCCGGCAGGGATTCGAGGTCGCGGCGCTCGGCGCAGAACGCGCTGTACCAGATCCTGCAGCGTCTGGTGCGTCTGATGGCGCCGATCCTGTCCTTTACCGCGGAAGAGATCTGGGCGCTTACCGCCGGTGGCGAGGACAAGGACGAGAACGTCAGCGTGTTCACCCACACCTGGGACGAATTCCCGGCCGCCGGGTATGCGCAGGATCTGCTCGATCGCTGGGCAAGGATACGCGGCGTTCGCGCCGAAGTGCAGAAGCAGCTGGAGGAGGCGCGCGTCGCCGGAAAAATCGGCTCCTCGCTGCAGGCCGAGGTCGAAATCCGCGCGAGCGGCGACAAGCTCGCCCTGCTGCAGTCCTTGCAGGACGATCTGCGTTTCGTGCTGATCACCTCGAGCGCGGTGCTGACGCCGGTCGCCGCCGCCGCCGATGAGGCGGTGATCGTGAGCGCCAGCGCGCGCGTCAAGTGCGAGCGCTGCTGGCATTATCGGGACGACGTCGGACAGGACGCCGCGCACGCCGGGCTGTGCGGCCGCTGCGTGTCCAATCTGTATGGCGCCGGCGAAGCGAGGGCGCATGCGTAAGCTGGCGCGCTGGTACGCCTGGGCGCTGCTGGTGGTGCTGCTGGACCAGGCCACCAAGTATTGGATCAGCGTCAGCTTCGCCTTCGGCGAGACGCGCGCCTACACCGGCTTTTTCAACCTGGTGCTGACCTACAACAAGGGCGCGGCGTTCAGCTTTCTTGCCGCTGCCTCCGGCTGGCAGCGCGGCTTTTTCATCACCGTTGCGCTGGTCGCGATCGTCGTGATCAGCGTGCTGCTGGCGCGCCATGCGGGCGAAAAGTTGTTCTGCGTCGCGCTGGTCCTGATCCTGGGCGGGGCGATAGGCAATGTGCTCGACCGCATCGTGCTGGGCCACGTGGTCGATTTTATCGATTTCCATATCGCCGGCTGGCATTGGCCGGCGTTCAACCTGGCCGATTCGGCGATCACCGTCGGTGCGGTGCTGCTGATCGCGGACAGCTTTCGCAGCGGCGCCAGGCGCGCCGGAGCCGAGCGATGAGCGCTCGCCCGGAACAGCCGCGCGCCCGCTTATTCGATAGGTGCAAATAATGGACGTCCTGCTAGCCAATCCCCGCGGTTTTTGCGCCGGTGTCGAACGCGCCATCAGCATCGTCGAGCGTGCTCTGGCTTTATACGGCGCGCCCATTTACGTGCGCCACGAAGTGGTGCACAACAAGTTCGTGGTCGAGGATCTGCGCGCGAAGGGCGCGGTGTTCGTCGAGGAGCTGGAACAGGTGCCGCACGGCAGCACGGTGATATTCAGCGCCCACGGCGTGTCGCCGGCGATCCGGCGCGAGGCCGAGGAGCGCGGCCTCAAGGTGTTCGACGCCACCTGCCCGCTGGTGACCAAGGTGCACATCGAGGTGGCCAAGATGCGCGAACAGGGACGCGGCATCGTCATGATCGGCCATCGCGGACACCCCGAGGTCGAGGGCACCATGGGACAGGCGACGCAAGGCATGTACCTGGTCGAGACGGTGGCGGATGTCGAGCGCCTTGAGGTCGAGGATCCTGCGCGGCTGGCCTATGTCACCCAGACCACGCTGTCGGTGGACGACGCCGCGGCCATCGTCACGGTCCTCAGACGCCGGTTTCCCGGCATCCTCGGGCCGAAGAAGGACGACATCTGCTACGCCACGCAGAACCGCCAGGACGCGGTGAAATTCCTGGCGCCGCAATGCGACCTGGTGATCGTGGTCGGATCGCCCAACAGCTCGAACTCCAACCGCCTGCGCGAAGTGGCGCAGACCCTGGGCGTGGAGGCGCACATGATCGACGACGCGTCCGAACTGCGGCCGGAGTGGGTGCAGGGGCGCAAGCGCGTCGGGGTCAGCGCCGGCGCTTCGGCGCCGGAAGTGCTGGTGATGGAAGTCATCGCCAGGCTGCAGGCGCTGGGCGCGAAGCGGGTCGATCAACTCAAGGGCAAGGAGGAGAGCGTGACCTTTCCCCTGCCCAAGGGATTATCGGCGACAGCTTAGCGCTGTGTCCGGCCGAAACCCGCGGTTATTTTGTTTCGGCCGTGTTGCCCGCCGTTTCTTGGGGAGGTGTCGCGGGCCTGCCATCGGTCTGTACAGGCGCGGGCTTCTGAACCGCGGATTTCTGAACCGGTTTGGCCGCAGGCTTTCTCGCTTCGACGCCTGGCGGCAGCAGCGAACTCGCGGGATAGCCGGCGGTGTCCAAGGCGAGGTTGTAGCTCCCTTTCTCGAAACCGGTGTACACCTGGTGCCCGACAGTCATCACCGGAACCACGCTCCCGCCGGACAGTTTTTTCAGTTGTGCCAAGTCCGATTCATCGGCAACGTTCACTTCACTGTAAGGCACGCCGCGCCGGTTTAACAACTCGCGCGCCTGGACGCAGGCGGTGCCGCAGTCCCCGGAGGCATACAGCGTAACCGGAAAATTCTTGACCGCCTGCTGCAACGCATAGGGCAGGGTTGCCGACGGACCCTGCTCGGCGGGCATGGATTTCTTCTGCACATTCTTGGCGCCGGACACTGGAATCCGGTCGGAATAATGCACCTTGCCGTTGTCGTCGATCCAACGGTACATCTGCGCCTGCGCCAGCACAGGGAGCAGCAGCAGCGGTACCAGAAATCGTATTTGCATGGCTAAACTCCGGTTCTCCAACCCCACTCGATAATCATAGCACCGCCGTTATGGCAGCGCGTCCATCCCGGTCATATCGACGCAGCCGCTGCTGAAACGCCTGGCGTGAACCACCCGGTTTCGCCGGAGCGCTCGCTTTGGAATTGACGACCAAGTTCCGACGGGAACCGCTATTAGACAAAGTCCAGATTTTAATATATCATGCAAACATGAAGTTAGAACCTGCTGTTACCAGAGAAAGCGTGGCGCAATTGCTGCGCACGTATGGCATTACGCCCACGCACCAGCGCATCGAAATCGCTCTCGTCCTGTTCGAGAAACGCTGGCACCCGTCGGCTGACCAGATACTGGCGGCGGTTAACGTGCGCTACGCCGAGAGTTCCAAGGCCACGGTGTACAACACGCTCAAGCTGTTTCTCGACAAGGGACTGGTGCGCGAGCTGATCGTCGATCCGAACAAGGTTTTCTACGACTCCAATACCGGCATCCACCATCATTTCTACGATGTCGTCTCGGGCGAGATCACGGATATCTCTGCCGCAGGCGTGCGTATCGACGGCCTCCCGCCGCTGCCGGCCGGCGTGGTCACTGCCGGTATCGACATTATCGTGCGCACCCGGCCGGGGCTCTGAGCCGCCGGGATAGCCGGGGGCTGCTTCTGCGAGCAGCCCTTTTTCCGAGATTGCGCCTGCTCGCCTTGTTTGCGCGTACTCCCGCGCTTATAATCACACCCTTGCCCAGATTCCTCTGTTCGCATTGATGTAGCCAGGCCGGGTTAGCTCAGTTGGTAGAGCAGCGCATTCGTAATGCGAAGGTCGGAGGTTCGACTCCTCTACCCGGCACCATCCGCGGTAAACAACCTGGCCGCGTGAAAAAATTCCGCCCCCGCCGCCGCTCATTCCCCAATACCGGCCGCTCGTCGCTTTGTCTTGTGCCGGCCGCGTCAGTGTCTATATTCTACTTATCAGAACCGAACGGACCGGCGTGTCGGCACGGCCCACGGGTGGGCGGCTGCGGTGCAACGCGGCGGGGCAGGTACAACCAACTTATAACGAGGCGAGCCATGAACTCCAGCATTTCACCCAGGCGGGTCCGCGGTTTTACCCTGATCGAACTGATGATCACGGTGGTGGTCGTCGGGATACTAGCGGCGGTGGCCTATCCGTCTTATATGAGTTATGTGGTCAAGTCCAACCGCGCCGTGACCAAGGCGTTCATGACCGCCGTCGCCAACCGCGAACAGCAGTACATCATGGACGCGCGCGTGTACGGCACAGCCAGCAACAGTGCCGAGTTCAACTCGGTTCTGGGCATGACGGTCCCCGCCGAGGTGAGCAAGTTCTACACCGTCACGGTGGTCAACGTGGCCGGAAACACCCGTACATTCCAGATTTCCGCCGTGCCGGTGGCCGGAAAGATGAATGCGAACGACGGCACCCTGACGCTGGACAACACCGGGGCGAAGGCGCCGGCCGACAAGTGGTAGGCCGAAGGGCAGTCTGACCATGTCGATCCGCCGCGACCTGCCGCGCCGCCTTGCCGGCTTCACCATGATAGAGCTTCTCGTTGCCATGGTGATCGTCGGCATACTGGCGTCGCTCGCGGCGCCCTCGTTCAAGGACATGATGCTGGATCAACGCATCAAGAGCGCGAGTTTCGACATCATTGCCGCTTTGACCCTGGCGCGCAGCGAAGCGATCAAGCAGAACGGCAACGTTACGCTCACGCCGGCGAGCGGAAGCGGTGAATGGGCCGGCGGCTGGACCGTCACCGGGCCGGACGCGGCGGTCATCGGCGCGCAGGGCACGTATGCCAGCATCACCATCACAGGGCCGGCGAGCATCGTCTACAACCGCACCGGCCGCTCGACCTCCGCCACCATCGTCACCCTGCAGGTCGCCACTTCGGTGCCAAGCAGCACGGTGTCGCCGCGTTGCCTCAGCGTCGGGGTGACGGGCCAGCCGAAGAGCGTGAAGGGGAACTGCTGATGTCGACTAACAGGCGAACCGGGTCGGGCGCTGCACCAGCACGGAGCCGCGGCACCTCAATGCTCGAGGTGCTGGTCACCATCCTCATACTCACGGTCGGGATGCTCGGCCTGGCCGCGCTGCAGGGCAAGGCTCATACCTCGGAGCTCGAGTCTTACCAGCGCGGGCAGGCGCTGATCCTGCTGCAGGACATCAGCAGCAGGATGGAAAACAACACGGGTGCCGCCGCGAGCTATGTCACGGCCGCGAGCGGCCTGGGGACCGGCGCGACCGATGCGGCCGTTTGCACCACGCTCGCGACGCGCGCCGCAATCGACCTGTGCGAATGGAGCAAGGCGCTCAAGGGCTCTTCGGAGAAGAAGGGCACAACCAAGCAGGGCGCGATGATCGACGGTCGCGGCTGCGTCGCCACTTCCGGGACCAATGCTTACCTGATATCGGTGGTATGGCAGGGTTTGAACACCACCGCCGCGCCGGCGACGGCTTGCGGCAAAGACCTGTACGACTCCGAGACCACGCGGCGCGCGGTCACGATGACAGTTCGCGTTCCCGACCTCGCGGGCAGCTAGGAGCCAAGTACCATGTCCAGATTGACAGACTTGCGGCGCAGGCGTGGTTTCGGCGCGGCGCGCCCGCGCGAGCGCGGATTCTCGCTGGTGGAACTGATGATCGCCAGCACCATTGGCCTGTTGATTCTCACCGCGATGATTTCGGTGTTCGTCTCCAGCTCGCAGTCGCGTGACGAAGTGGACAAGAGCAGCCGGCAGATCGAGAACGGCCGCTTCGCGGTCGAAATGCTGAAGGAGGACATCCAGCTTGCCGCGTTCTACGGGGATTATTCCCCTTCCTCCATTACCTGGACCACGCCGGACCCCTGCTCGCTCATCCTCAACAACATGGGTTTCGGCGCGGCCAACGTGCCGGTGGGCATTTACGGTTATCCGGACACGGTCGTTGCCGGCGCCACGGCCGAGACCCCTCCCGACGGCGTTCACGAGCCCAGTTGCCTTACCAACCGCAAGGCAGCCACGGACGTTCTGGTTGTCTACCGCGCCAGCACCACGCAGCTGAAAATAGACGCCAACGAGGACGGTACGGCGGACGCCAACGTAACCAAGGAGGACGGCTCGACCGGCGCCACCGTGGCCTCCTTGGGCGCCGGCTATTACCTGCAGGTATCCAACTGCTCCGATACGCCGACCGAAGCCGCCTACGTGATGGCGAAGAATCCGGCCGCTTTCACCCTGCACAGCGTCAAGCCGGCAGGGACCCCCCCGAACTGCATGAACGGCGGATTGGCGCCCGTCCGGCAGTATTTCGTGCGCATTTTCTATATCGCCACCTGCAATGACTGCAGCGGCGCCGGGGACGGCATTCCGACCCTGAAAATGGTGGAACTCAGCCCGGGCGCCAGCGTCTGCGCGACCGACCCGGCGGCAAGCTGCGGCTCGATCACGACGCGCTCCGTCGCCGAAGGCATAGAGAACATGCAGTTCGAGTACGGCGTCGATACCAACCTCGACGGCGTGCCGGATTCCTATTCGGCCGCGCCGGCCGCCGCCGACTGGCAGAACGTGACGGCGGTGAAAATATTCCTGCTGGCGCGCAATACCGAGAAATCGGTGGGCTACACCGACGCCAAGACCTACAGCCTTGCCGCGGACGGCAGCGCGCTGACCGGCACGCCGTTCAACGACAGCTACAAGCGCCACGTCTATGTCGCCACGGCGCGCGCCAGCAACATCGCCAACAGGAGATGAGCATGAACCGTGCGAACCGGCGTCCTGCATCGCGGCAAAGCCAGCGTGGCACCACGCTGCTGATCGGTCTGATCATGCTGGTGCTGCTGACGCTGATGGGTCTGGCATCGATCAATTCGGCCACGAGCAATTTGAAAGTGGTCGGCAACATGCAGTATCAGCAGGAAGCGATCAGCGCTGCCCAGGACTCGATCAACAAGGTGCTGAGCAAGGCCAGTTATTTTTCCGATCCTTCGACGGCGCCGACCAGCGACACGGTGGACGTCACGGGCGACGGCACCGCCGACTATACGGTTGCCCTCGCCCAGCCCTGCATCCTCGCGACCAGGGACATCCTGGTGTCGGAGCTCAGTCTGACCAATGCCGACGACCTGCTATGCATGTCCTCGGCCACGCTGAAGAACGCGGGCATCATGGGCCAGCAGTCGGGCACCGCCAAGTCCGACTGCGCCCGGGTCACCTGGCGCGTGACCGCCTCGGTCAGCGACGCAAGCACCAAGGCCAAGGTCAGCCTGATCCAGGCGGCGCGGCAGAAAATGGACCGCATTCTCGCCGACGCCTATAAGGCCGATCCGGCCAAGCGCTGTTCCTGAGCTGCGCGCGCTAATCCCCTTGTCCGGTCAATGCCGACCAAACTCTCGTCTAGGAGACCTGTCATGGCACTCGTGAAAATCGTACGGAGTCTGATTCTCGCCATCGGCCTGCTCGCGCCGGCGGCTGCCTTCGCCGACGACATCGATCTGTTCAAGGGCGGCACGCCGATCACCGGGCAGAAGCCCAACGTACTCATCATCGTCGACAACAGCGCCAATTGGAACCGCAACGACCAGGGCTGGCCGGTAGGCAAGCAGGGCGAGTCCGAACTGCAGGCGCTGAGCAACGTGATGGGCACCCTCACCGGCGACGTGCGCATCGGCCTGATGATGTTCGTCAAGGGGGCGGGTTCGACCAAGGACGGCGGCTACGTGCGCTTTGCCATCCGCGACATGGACGCGACCAACCGCACCGCCTTCCAGAACATGCTGTCGGGCATCAAGCCGGTGTTCAACGACCAGAATGCCGGCCAGCAGGTCGCCGCCGCCAACGCCGACTATGGCGCGGTGATGTACGAAGCATTCAAGTATTTCAGCAACTCGACGCAATACGCCGCCACGGCCGCGCTGCGCGACTACTTCGGCAACGGCTCGGTCAACATCAGCCCCTACACCGCGGGCAACCTCAGCGGCAACGCTTTTACCGGTTCAGGCAGCACGACGTATATCGGTCCGCTGTCGGCCGACACGCCGTGCAACAAGAATTTCATCATTTTCATCGGCAACGGCTTTCCCTCGGTTTCCAGCGTCAATCCGACCACCCTGGGCGATGCCGCTCTGGTCAACTTCGACGCCACCCAGATATTCAACGAAGGCACCAAGACGACCTATCTGGACGAATGGGCGCGCTTCCTGCACAAGTACGGCACCGCCAACGCGCCCTGCGACGGCGGCATCTGCGCCGAGAACAAGGTCGCCACCTATACCATCGACGTGTACAAGGACCATCAGGACACGGCGCAGACGGCGCTGTTCAAAAGCGCGGCTGCGGTCGGCGGAGGCAAGTATTTCGCCGCCACCAGCGAAGCCGAGATCCAGGACGCGCTTACCCGCATCCTCAACGAAATTCAGGCGGTGAACAGCGTGTTCACCTCCGCCAGCTTGCCGGTGAGCGTGAATACCCAGGGCACCTACCTCAACCAGATCTACATGGGCGTGTTTCGCCCTGACGGCACCGGCGCGCCGCGCTGGCTGGGCAACCTGAAGCAATACAAATTCAGCCTCACCACCGACGCCAGCGGCGCCGACACGCTGTTCCTGGCCGACGCCGACGGCAAGGCGGCGGTCAATTCGCAGACCGGTTTCGTCGATCCCTCTGCCCGGAGCTACTGGAGCAAGAGCCTCGCGCCCGCGGACGGGTTCTGGAAGTTCAGCCCCTCCGGCCCCGGCGGGCAGTACGATGCGCCGGATGGCGATCTGGTGGAAAAAGGCGGCGCGGCGCAAAGACTGCGCGAGTTCGGGCCGACCGCGCGCAACGTCTATACCTGCACGCCGAACTGCACTTCGGGCAACGCGCCAGCGCTGTTCAATAGCGACAACGGGCCCTTGTTGACCGCGCTCTCCGGCACCAGTTCGGCGGTCACTTCGCTGACCCGATCCGGGGCCACCGTATCGGTGACCACCGCGACCGACATGTCGCTCAATTCGACCGATACGGTCAGCATCAGCGGCGCAAGCGTGGGGGGCTACAACAACACCTGGACGGTGTCCAAGGGGGACGCCACCCACTTCACCTTCCCGATTGCGGAAACGCCGGTCACGCCGGCGACGGGTGTGGCGATCACGGTTTCCGCAGGAGTCGGCGTCAGCCAGAGCGTGCCGGCCGGCGCCGTGACTTATGGCAACGGCGTGGTGACGGTGAACCTACCGGGGCACGGCTTCATCAACGGCCAGGCCGTCACCATCGCGGGGGCCAATGTGTCCGCCGGCATGTCCAGCGCCACCAACAAATGCGCCGGCTGGACCGCCACCAGCACCTGCGAATACAACGGCACGTTCAATATCGCGTATATCGACGCCAACAATTTCAGCTACACGCCGCCCACCAGCAATTTCGGCAACAATAGCGCGGTGTCGGGCACGGTGTACGACCCGCCGGATAGCGGCATCACCGCCGGCAGTTCGACCATTACCTGTCAAGACATCAACAGTCCGACTGCCAACACCGTGACCAATACGTCGGTTACCAAAGTGATCGCGGGCAGCGGGTCGAAACAGTTCAAGGTGGTATTGAGCAGTTTGCCTACGGCCTGCAAAGCCAAATCCGGCGGCACGAGCACGGATCAGCTGCAACTGGGCGGAAGCGGCAACAACAACCGGATAGTTTCATTCAAGGTGACCGGCACCGGCACCGCACTGGACGGCGTGGCGCAAACGGTTACCGGCATAGGGACTTCCTGCACCGCCGCGACCACGACCGGCGCCGTCGGCGACCATACTGTTTGCTTTAACTTCAAGGTAACTTCCTCCACGAGTTATGCGCTCGTCACCATCGTTCCGGCTTCGCCGGCCACCGGCACTATCACCGCCACCGGCATTCCCACCCGCACGGTGTTGAGCCCGGCGGGTATCGTGCGCTCCGCGGGCGTATGGGACGCTTCCGCGTCCGCCAACGTCGCCACGGTGACGCTGAAGACCACGGTTCCTCATGGTTTCGGCGCCGCCAGCAGCGTGCTCATCGCCGGCGCCGACCAGCCGGAATACAACGGCACCAAGAGCACGTCGACGACGTATGATGCCAGCGGATCCTGTTGTCTGAGCATCGCCTCCGGCTCGGATACCATGACGTTCAATCTCAAGACCGGGCCGGTCACGCCGGCCACCGGGGCCACGGCCTCCAGGGGTTCCAGCGTCGATCCGACCACGCTCGTCAACTGGATCCGCGGGGTGGACAACAAGGAGGACGAGAATGCCAGCGGCACGCTCACCGACGTGCGCGCCTCGGTGCACGGCGACGTGCTGCATTCGCGCCCGCTGGTGATCAATTATGGCGGCAGTACCGGCATCTATGCCTTCTACGGCGCCAACGACGGCACTTTCCGTGCCACCAAAGTGGGGCAGAACGAGGCCAGCGGCAGCGCCGATGGGCAGGAAGCCTGGTCCTTCGTCGCCAGCGAGCACTATTCGACGCTGGGCCGGCTATATAACAACAAGCCCCTGATCAAGTTCCTCGGTGATTCCTCGCTGCGCACCCCGCGCGACTACTATTTCGACGGCAATATAGGCGTGTACCAGTCGGCGGATCTCGCCACGACGCATATTTTCGTCAGCATGCGCCGGGGCGGCCGTTTCATCTATGCTCTGGACGTGAGCAACCCCACGGCGCCCAAGTTCCTGTGGAAGAAGACCTATAACGACAACGACGTCAACGGCGACTTCAGGGAGATGGGCTATACCTGGTCCGAGCCCAAGGTGGTGGCGCTGAAAAAGACCAGCGGTGTGGCGTGCAAGGCCAGCGATGCCAGTACCTACGTGCGCAGCTTGATATTCGGCGCGGGCTACGATCCGGCGTCGGACGATACCACCTCGGGGAACCCGCGGCCCGTCGCTACCATGGGACGCGGCGTGTTCGTGATGAACGCCGCCGACGGCAAACTGATCAGGCTGCTGACCCCGCCGGCGGACGACTATGCCGGATTCAGCAACAGCACCAGGCGCTACCCGATTCCATCGGATGTCACTTTGCTCGACACCGACGGGGACGGCTGCATCGACCGCGTGTATGTGGGCGACACCGGGGCGAAGATGCACAGGTTTGACATCGGCGACGCCGATTCGGCCAATTGGAAGGCCTATACCATCGCCGCGCTCGGCGACATCGGCAACAACGGCGGCAGCAACGACCGCAAGTTCCTGTATCCGCCGGAGGTCGTGCTTACCGTGATCGATGGCAACCAGGTGGCCTATATCCTGGCCGGCACCGGCGATCGCGAGCAGCCGGCGTCCACGTCAATCCAAGACCGCTTCTACATGATGAAGGACGCCGTCGCGGTGGGCGCCGCAGTCGCCACCTCCACGGGCACCACCCAGGCGGTGAAAGAATCGCAGATGACGGGGGTAACGACCTTCAACAGCGCGACTTCCACCATCGATCCCAAGGCGAGCACGTTCAGGGGCTGGTACATCACCTATGACGCGGGGGAAAAATCGGTGAATGCCTCGCTGACGGTGGCGGGCACGACCTTCTTCGGCACCAATATGCCGAAAGCGGTCGATCCCAAGTCGTGCGAGCCCAACCTGGGGATCGCCCGCGGCTACGCGCTGAACTTTCTCACCGGCACCGCCGCCGTTGGCGACCGCGACAAGAACGGCTCGATCAACAAGTCCGACCTGTACACCACATTCAAGGGCGGCGGCCTGCCGCCTACGCCGGTATCCGGCGTGGTGCAGATCAGCGAGTCGAAAACCGTGCGCTTCGTGATCGGCGGCGGCGGGTCCGGCACGGAAGGGTCGGTGATCGAAGGCGTCAAGACGCAAGTCAACCCCAGCGGCACGCGCACCCGCGTGTTCTGGTACTTCAAGAAAGACGAGTGATGCGCGCCAGGCCCGGGCCCTCGCCGGCCCGGGCCGGCGCGACAGAGTTGCGTTCCGATCCCAGATTGATGCTCAGCCGCGCGCTGCTCGCCTCGCTGCTCGGTCATGCGCTGCTGCTGAACTGGCCCTTGCCGCTGTCCCCGGGAGGCGGAGCGGGTGCCGCCGGGCCTGCGCTGCCCGCTCTGCGTGTGTCGCTCGAGCTCGGCGCGGAGGCAAATGCGATCGCGGTGCGCGAGGACGGCACGCGGGCGCAGCCGCCGGTGCCTAACGCGGGGCCGGACCGAGACGCGCCGCCGGGCGAGCCCGGCGCGCAGGATGGGATTCCCCTGCACGGGTATTATCCGGCCGCAAGGCTCAGCCGCATGCCGGAGGGCATCGGTATCTTCGATATCCAGGCGCCGGCTGGCGGCGACACGGGCCTTGGCGGCAAGCTGACTATTCGCGTCTGGATCAACGCGAAGGGCGGTATCGACAACCTGCGCGTGCTCGCCAGCGGACTGCCCGCAGACTACGAACAGGCGGCGCTCGCCGCATTCGAAAATATGCGCTTTGCGCCCGGAGAGGTCAACGGCGTGCCGGTGCAGAGCTGGATGGACATCGTCATCGAGTACGCCGATTTCCGCGGCGAAGCGGCGCAAGCGCCCGCCGCGGGGCGGTGAACCCACCCGTTTCGGGCCGGCCGGTGATCCTGGCGATTTCGTGCCGCCCGGGAGCGCAATCCTTGCGCCTGCCCCGTTTCCGCCGGCATCGAGTCGCCGGTCGCGCGCTTCCCGATGTTGCATCGCCGCGTCCACCGCCGCGGTTCTTGCGCATCCGACTGAATGCGGTCAGAATCCGTCGTACAGGCGTGTTCGCGCCTGCCTGGCGCCATTCCATTTTGGTTTTCGATACTTTGCCCGTGACCAGCAAGAACCAAAACGCGCCCTCCGACTCCCTCCCGGATTTTCGCAATATGGGGGTCGCGGTGCGCATCCTGCTGCTGGGTAATCTCGCCGGTTTCGCTGCCGCAATGATCCAGTCCCCGAACGCGGTGCAGCTTGCCCAGCAATTCACCGGGCTGGCCGCCGTGCTCGAGCCGGTGCTGGCGCTGTCGCTGCTGTCGCTGTACATCCTGTCGAAATGGCTCTCGCGCCTGCCCTATGCCTGGGGTATCGCCGTCGTGCTGCTGCTGGAGGAGGGGCTGACGGCGCTGGTGCTGAATGCGGTCACGCTTCCCGGCGAGGCGATCACGCCATTCGGCTTGGCGCGGGCCGGGATATTGTGCGCCATGCTCACGGTATTTCTCCTCGCCTACTTCTTCTGGCGCCGGCGCGCGTATTCGCCGGCGCTCGCCGACGCGCGGCTGCAGGCGCTGCAGGCGCGCATCCGGCCGCATTTTCTGTTCAACAGCATCAACGCGGTGCTCTCCCTCATGCGCAGCGAGCCGAAGCGCGCCGAAGAGGCGCTGGAGGATCTGGCGGAGCTGTTTCGCGCGCTGATGCAGGACAACCGGCGCCTCTCCACGCTGGCCGACGAGTTGGCGCTGTGCCGGCAGTACCTCAATCTGGAGCAGTTGCGCCTGGGCGAGCGCCTGCGCATCGACTGGGACCTGGCGGCCATGCCGGGGGATGCGCTGGTGCCGCAACTGCTGCTGCAGCCGTTGGTGGAAAATGCGATCTACCACGGCATCGAGCCCGGAATCGAGCCGGGCACGGTGCGCATATGCATCGCCCGCGACAAGAGCCAGGTGCGACTGCTGCTGACCAATCCGTATCACCCGGACCATCAGCACCGTGCCGGCAACCGCATGGCGCTCGCCAACCTGCGCGAGCGCCTGGCGCTGCATTTCGACGTGGAGGCGAGCCTGGATACCGAAGTGGCCGGGGACAGATTCGAGATCCGCATCGTCCTGCCCTATCGGAGCAAGGAGTGAACGGCGCGCCGGAAGCGCGGCGATTCACCGCTTCCGGCAAGGTACAATCGACACTTGGGGCCGGGGACTGTCTGTCGCGGGTGCATAGACAAGAGTAGGGATAATGATGGGATCAGGTCATGACAAGCCGGTGCTGGGCATCATCGGCGGCAGCGGGGTCTACGATATCGACGGCCTTGCTGGCAAGCGCTGGGAGAAAGTCGCATCGCCCTTCGGCGAACCTTCGGATGAATTGCTGTGCGGCGAACTCGACGGCCAGGCGATGGTGTTTCTGCCGCGGCACGGGCGCGGCCACCGGATTCCGCCCTCCGAGATCAACTTTCGCGCCAACATCGATGTCCTGAAACGCCTGGGCGTGACCGACGTCATTTCCGTCAGCGCCGTGGGCTCGCTGCGCGAGCATCTGCATCCCGGCATGTTCGTCATCGTGGACCAGTTCATCGACCGTACGTTCGCGCGCACGAAAAGCTTTTTCGGCACCGGCATGGTGGCGCATGTCTCCATGGCGCGCCCGGTGTGCAGCCGGCTGGGCGACCACCTCGAGGCGGCGGCGCGCGCCGCCGGCATCGACACGGCGCGCGGCGGCACCTATCTGGTGATGGAGGGGCCGCAGTTCTCCAGCCTGGCCGAATCCGAGCTGTATCGCAGTTGGAACTGCGACGTCATCGGCATGACCAACATGCCCGAAGCCAAGCTCGCGCGCGAGGCGGAGATGTGTTACGCGACCGTGGCCATGGTCACCGATTACGACTGCTGGCACCCGAATCACGACGACGTGACGGTGCAGGCGATCATCGAGGTGCTGCTCGCCAATGCGGACAAGGCGCGCGCGCTGGTGAAGCAAGTGGCGCCCAGGCTCAGGGACGACGCGGGGGCGGCCGGCTGCGGCTGCCGCGGCGCGCTGGAGCATGCGCTGATCACCGCGCCCGAGGCGCGCGACGCGGCAATGCTGCGGCGCCTTGACGCAGTGGCGGGGCGTGTACTGAATCAGAAATGACGCAATAGAGGGTAGTCGCTCATGCCGATCAAATCGCTCATCCGCACCGTTCCCCACTATCCCAAGCAGGGCGTGATGTTCCGCGACATCACCACCCTGCTCAAGGACCCGGTCGGTTTCCGCGTCACCATCAACGAATTCGTGCATCGCTATAGCGGCGCGAAAATCGACAAGATCGCCGGCATCGAGTCGCGCGGCTTCATCATCGGCGCGGCGCTGGCGTTTCAACTGGGCGTGGGTTTCGTGCCGATACGCAAGAAAGGCAAGCTGCCGGCCGCGACAGTGGGGCACGATTATGAACTGGAGTATGGTTTCGACCGCATCGAGCTGCACGTCGATGCCATCGCCAAGGGCGAGCGCGTGCTGCTGGTGGACGACCTGATCGCCACCGGGGGCACGGCCGAGGCGGCAGTCAAGCTGATCGAAAAAATGGGCGGCGTGGTGGTGGAAGTCTGCGCCGTGATCGATCTTCCGGACCTGGGCGGGCGCAAGCGCCTGGAAAAACTCAAGCACACGGTGTTCACTTTGTGTGAGTTCGAAGGCGACTGAGGGCTTCCATCGGTTCGGTCGAGCTAGCGATTTTATTAAGGGAGAGAGTAAAGATGAAGAATGGGCTGCGTTTGATGCTGTCGTGCGCATTGTCGGTGTTCTGTGTTGGCGTCGCGACGGCGCAGGGATTTCCATCCAAGCCGGTGCATATCGTGGTGCCGTTCACGCCAGGCGGGACCGCCGACGTGATGGCGCGGCTGATCGGACAAAAGATATCCGAGGCGCTGGGGCAGCAGGTGCTGGTCGAGAACCGGCCTGGCGGCGGCACGGTGATCGGCACCGATTACGTTGCGCGCGCGCCGGCCGACGGCCACACCATGCTGCTGATGGCCAACAGTTTCACCATCAATCCCAATGTGCGCGCCAAGCTGCCCTACGACCCGCTCAAGGACTTCACCCCGGTGACGATGCTGGTGAAATCGCCGCAGGTGCTGGTGGTGAACCCTGCGCTTGGGGTCAAGTCGCTGGCCGAGTTCAGCGCGCTGGTGAAGAGCAAGCCCGGAAAGCTCAGTCTGGCCACGGTCGGCCCCGCCACGACGCAGCACATCGCGAGCGAAATGCTGAAAGGCGTGATGAAACTCGACATGATCTACGTGCCTTACCCCGGCGGCGCGCCGGCCGCGGGCGCGCTCGCGGGCGGCCATGTGGACGCGGTGCTGGCCAATTATTCGGAAGTCGCGCAGCACATCCAGTCCGGGAAAGCCCGCGCCATCGCGGTCACCTCGGCAGAGCGCACCGACACGCTTAAGGAGGTGCCGACCGTGTCCGAGTCAGGGTATCCCGGCTTCGAAGCGACCGCCTGGTTCGGGCTGGTGGCCACCGGCGGCAGCCCGCCGACCGCCATCGCCCGCCTCAATGCCGAGGCGAACAAGGCCCTGAAAATGCCCGATGTGCGCGAGAAGCTGATCGCGCAGGGCATGTATCCGGTCGGCACCACGCCGGGGGAGTTCGATGCGCACATACGCTCCGAGATCGTGAAGTACGGCAAGGTGATCAAGGATTCGGGCATCAAGGTCGAGTGAGGGGTGCGCAGCCCTGACGCCGCTGCGGACTCATCCATTAACCACGCAACAGCATGAGGAGCAAGTACGGCTATGGCTATTGTTGATCGCATCGCTTCGATGCACGCAGAGTTGACCGGCTGGAGGCGCGACCTTCACGCGCACCCGGAACTCGGCTTCGAGGAAACACGCACCTCCGACCTGGTTGCGGCGAAACTCGCTGCGTTCGGCTGCGAAGTGCATCGCGGCCTGGGCAAGACGGGTGTGGTCGGCACGCTGCGCGCCGGCGCCGGCGCGCAAGGCGGGGCGCCGGATGGAGCGCGCGGGGCGCGCACGGTCGGCCTGCGCGCGGACATGGATGCGCTGCCGGTCGAGGAGGCGAATGGCTGCGATCACCGTTCGCGCCACCAGGGGAAGATGCACGCCTGCGGCCACGACGGTCACACCACCATGCTGCTCGGCGCGGCGCGCTATCTGGCCGAGACGCGCAACTTCGACGGCACGGTGCATTTCATTTTCCAGCCGGCGGAGGAAGGCCTGGGCGGTGCCCGGGCGATGGTCGATGAAGGCCTGTTCGAGAAGTTTCCGTGCGAGGCCATTTTCGGCATGCACAACCGGCCCGGGCTGCCCATAGGGCGGTTCGCGGTGCGCGCAGGGCCGATGATGGCGGCGGGCGCATTCTTCGACATCCACGTCACCGGCAAGGGCGCGCACGGCGCGCGGCCGGAAACCGGGATCGATCCGGTGATGGTGGCTGCGCACATTGCGATCGCGCTGCAGACCATCGTATCGCGCAATGCGCCGCCGGTGGAAACGGCGGTGCTGTCGGTGACCAAGATCCACGCCGGCGACGCGTACAACGTGATTCCGCAGACCGCCCGGCTCGCCGGCACGGTGCGCGCGTTTTCGCGCGAGGTGATGACGCTGATCGAGACCTCGATGCGGCGCATCGCCAAGGGCCAGGCGGAAGGTTTCGGCGCGACGGCCGAAGTGGACTTCAGGCTGTTGTTTCCGCCCACGGTCAACGATGCGCGCGAAGCCGATTTCGCCGCCGGCATCTGCGCCGAACTGGTGGGCGCGGACCAGGTGAATCGCAATCCGCCGCTGCTCATGGGTTCGGAGGATTTTTCCCTGATGCTGGAAAAAGTTCCGGGGTGTTATATCAACATCGGCAACGGCGCGGGCGAGGGCGGTTGCGATCTGCACAACCCGGGCTACGACTTCAACGACGCGGCGCTGCCGCTGGGGGCGAGTTTCTTCGCGCGGCTGGTGGAGACGCGGCTGGCGAAACGGTCGGCCTGATACCGCCGCGCCGGCCGGCAGCGCGCCGGCCAGGCTGATGCGCGAACTGCCTGAAGAAGCCCGTTCCTATTGGTTCTGCGGGCTATTTGCGAATTTAACGTCGAAGTGCGACATCTGGGGTTTAGAGGAAGGTGAGATGCGTTGGGGTGTACCTTTCTTGTTCCTAGGCAATCAAGGAGCATCCCCTTGGACTACACGCACCTCACCTTTG
>Ga0334722_10001244_pt1 | contig 32865 bp, 41 predicted proteins | sample C3_bottom_MG_FD_207210 | JGI IMG/M metagenome (GOLD analysis project Ga0334722, IMG submission 207210) | Sediment microbial communities from Yellowstone Lake, YNP, Wyoming, USA - C3_bottom | ecosystem: Environmental > Aquatic > Freshwater > Lake > Sediment | place: USA: Wyoming | collected... | reverse complement strand
GGTCCAGGGCATGTTACCTCTCTATTTTTATGGGGAAGCGGGCTTCAAAACCAGAAAGATGCGCTTCTCTTATAACGGCTATCAAGGCTTCCTCTGGAGTTTCAGCTATGATTTGGAACCAAGTTGAGGACCAAGAACCAATAGCGCCCATTTGTCGTATCTCATATTCTACTCTATACGTTTGCATTATCTGACCTCCAGGGTTGCGCTGTTGTGATGCGCGAGTAAGAACTTGAGTCGCTTCTGCGCTGCCTTAATCGAGTCGAAATACTCTTCTTTGACTTTGCCGGTTGCTGTGATCCAGGTTACTAGGTACATTTGCTCCTCTTTTGTTGTTGATATACTATGTATCGGCACTGGTTTCCGATACTTTAGGACTATTTTCCGCCTCGATAGCGTGCCAAAATGATAAACGATAGGATTGCGATGTAGTGTTTCATTTGCGCGCCCTCCATGCCATGATGATATAGCATGTGCCGTGCCATTGCAATGTATTTGTTAATGGATTGTGGAGCATTGACTTAGCATGCAATGATACTCACGGGACGATGTATGTTCGGGTAATTTGCCTCCTTTTTTCTCGCATTTTTTCTCACTCGCAATGCTGGCTCTGAGCCCGACGCGGCAGGCGTGCGCCCGCCCGATGTGCTATGATGCGTGTATGGAGGAGCAGCCCTGTAAAGCCAACGCGCACGCAAGCATGCAGGAGCTTGGCTCTAACATGTTGCAGGGCAGGAGGTTAACGCGCCGCCACTCTATACATTCCATTACTTATTGTCTTAGTCTTTGTCTTAGGGTAGGGGTAATCCCCCCATGGAAGGGAATAGATTCATGGGGTTCCAGTTCGCTCATCGGCGCAGCTAACAAAATTGGTAGCAAAGACTTAGAACGGAGTTTCTATGGTTCGTAAGAAATCTTCAAGGGTTCCACCTATTCAGATGGCAAAAGAGTATTTGCTGGTCTATCCCTCTGCAAACAATCAGCAAGTCGTCGATGCCCTAAGTATAAGTGAGAAAACAGTTTCTAATGCCCGGCGCTTCCTGATCCAGACTGGCCAGCTAGAAAAGTCGTTCTATTCGAGGCGGGGCTCGACCCTCGGGACGACTCCTCTAGCCGACATTTCAGTTATCAAAACTGAGTCTGCCGCTAGTTTAGGCACAGAAGCAGAAGTAATCTTAGCATCAGCAGACATGGATGTCCCGGAAAGGCGTCGCCGTCTTTCCGAACTTGCTCGTAAGGCCCGTGTAGACGGCTCCGGCCAGCTTGAAATCGCCGCAATTCAGGCCATTGCCAAGCTCGACGAACAATCCGGCACCAAAGATTCACTTGGTCCCGGCCCTCCTCTATCACGGGCCGACAAGGTTAATCGGCTCGGCGTGTTAATCGAGGTGTGCGGAGCCTCTATAACGGCAGAATCAGTAGTTAAGTCCTTAGAACGTCCCGAGTTAGATACTCTAATCGATGAAATAGGGCGCTTCATGGCTAAGAAAGGAACAAATGAGTCGCGGTCTAAGGAAAATCCGTCGCCAACAGCAGCGTGATCTGCTCCACAAACTCGGATTGACTTCCCAAAACGGCATTTTGCGCTTTGTGGGTTCTGTTTGGAACGAGCAGATGGAAAAGTTCAAGCAAATGGCGGTTGCTGAAGCCGAAGCCAAGGAAAAACTCTCCGCTGAGGCCCTAGAAGCCAGAAAGGAAGCGGATGAAGCCGAAAAGACTGAGATTCCGGCCCCCGAAGCCGCTTGAAAACCCGGAACTCGTTCAGATTACTTGGGTGGACGCAGTTTACGATACGGAACATGACGGCCCTGCTCGGGAAGCTGGCGGCCTTGTCCTTCTTCCTAGTTGCGGTTACTTTGTTCGTCTCGGCAATGACCCTGTATTTGGTCGTTTTATTGTCTTAGCCAGGGAATTCAGTAAATCAAGTACCGGAGAACTGCATTCACGCCATGAATTAACGGTCCACGTTGATTGGATCAAATCCTGGTCGGTAGTTAAAGAAATGAAACAGATTTGGCCTCCAGTAGAGGAGACTAAGGAATGAATGAGGTGTTTGTAAAAGGCACAGTTTTCTTCCATATCCTTCCAAAGAATGATGTGAATGAAGATGGCCAACCAGTGGTCCATGATGTTTCAGATGGAGCAGATTGCTGGTGCGAGGCAATATGTCTTGCGGAGTTTCATCCAACAAAACCTAAGGTTCCCTTTTATATCATTGTCCATAGGCAAGACAAAATATCCTGTGTGACTATAACACAAGTTAAATACAAGCCTCCTACTGATGAGGAACCACCTTCCGCATCAGAGGATCACACCCCCAAACCAAAATGGAACTGGTAACATGCGAAAAAGAGATTTGAAAAAGGAAATTGATGAACTGGTGAATGAACGGGATGTACTATTGAACATACTCGGAACGATTAGGAATCAACTCCGTGAAGCCCTAGAACTACTTGATGATATCGAGGAGGATGAGGACGAAACTCCTCTAGCCGACTAAATGCCACTAAATAAGAATAAAACCAAGAAGGCATTCTCTCAGAATGTCGAAACAGAAATGGCAGAGGGAAAACCACAAAAGCAAGCCGTTGCAATAGCATATTCAGTCCAACGCGGCGGAAAGAAACGCCCATCGAAAGGAAAGTAACATGATTAAGAAGCATCCTGGTTTTGCCTCAGTTCAGAAGAAAATCCAAGGTGAGGGATATTCTAAGGAAGCAGCAGGAGCAATTCTCGCTAATTCCACCCGGAAAGCTGGAAAAGCCGCCCACAAAGCAAATCCAAGATTGAATCGAGTTAAAGGAAAATAAATGCAGATAAATTATAAATTTCAGACTATTTCGGGACAGATTATCATAGATAGCAAGAAAAATCTGCTAACTTTAACTATTGGAGGATTATCCTATCCTCTTACTCAAGATGATTCTATACGACTTGGTCAGATTCTTCAGGATGCTGCCTATAAATCATTTGCTCAAACTAATGAGCCCACTCCATAGGAGATTCTTTGACTTTCTTGAGTTCTTTATGGGCGGCCGTCTTCCTCGTAACTGGCGGACTCGCCCTACTGCCCCACGATCTGAAACCAAAAGCCCCAATCGAGCAACAGGGCAAGTTCCGGGTAATGCCTTCACCGTACATTACAATGGGATCGGGGTACAAACCTACGTCCGCCCCATCGGACTCAATTTGGGAGGCAGAAGCAGATTCTCTGAATGCGGTGGCCGATTCCGCATGGACATCGACAGCAAATGATTGGAATCGTGCCCAAGCTGAATGGGATTCGACACAGGCAGTCCAAAGCCTAGCAGATACTCTAGGAACTGCTGCCCGGGCCGACTCGCTCCAGAAGGGGTTAATCAATCCGAGAGACTGGACCTGGGAAGAGTTTAAGTACCAAAAGGCCAAAGCAGAGTATTGGGCCAAGCATCACAATAAGAAACTCCGTAAGAAACAGCATATTAAAGAACTTAACGGCAAGACCGACGAACCCCATAATTGGGCCGAGAGGAATCGATGAAGAAAAGACTTGAAATGCTGCTTACCGGTTTTGCCTTTGGACTCGGATTCACCCTAGCCGGGTTCCTATTCCGTCTCGTCGCCACGGTCCTTATGGAAACCATTGCTTCCCTCTTCAGGATTCGATTCTAGTGTGGGAAAGTGGTCATTAGAGGCAGAACGTGGGCTTCTTGCTGACGCTTGTGTTCCTGGCCGTCATCCTCACAGCCTGTGGAATTTCGTCCTATATGCTATGGGATGGCAGGCGCGGTGCTCAGAGGCCGGACAACTCGACTGGATCACCCGACGAGTCCACCGACCCTGGCTTGATTGGGTCCAAGAACGAGTCATAGCCTGGAAGGAAGAACGTAGGGCCGGGATCGCCAAGCGCCACCAGCTTGTCATCTGTGTACCGCGTGGCTTTGGAAAGTCGAATATCATCACCAAACCGCTTCCGTTGTGGGCGATGCTCGACGAGCCAAACATGGCCTGCTCCATTGGCAGCGAGACGCACCCGAAGGCGAAGGCATTCCTCGCCCCGATGAAGCAAGTCATCAACGGAACTGACCCATATTCCCTGTTCTCCTGGCTGTACGGCAGTTGGTACACCCCTGAGAGAACGTGGAACTTGGAAGAGATCGTCACAGCTTACCGGACCTCAATGGGCACCAGTGAAGCCTCCGTCGCTACTTTCGGCGTCGAGACGGGCATCACAAGCAAGCATCCACTCCTGGTGATCTACGACGATCCGGTTTCAGATGAGAAGATGGTAGACGGCGGCAACTGGAACTCGAAGGCACTGGACAGCCTCGACGCCATCTACCCGGCCCTCCGTCCCGATTCGATGTTTATATTGATTGGAACCCGCTATCAGGATGATGACCCAATCGGTACCTCATTGGCTGTTGAAGGGGTCAAGGATTGGACGGGCCACGAGCCTACGGAGAAGTACAAAGAGGGCATCTGGCACGTCTACTTCCGTCAGGCCCGTGACCTCACAGATCGGGTCGAATTTCCAAAGGGCCGTCCGCTGGCCCCGGAGACAGGTTGGAACGATGAGGCTCTAACTCGATATGAAGATCGCAAGCCTCAGAAATATAACGCCCAGATGATGAATGACCCAACAACCGGCGAACATATGGAAATCACACGTGACCAGATACAGAAACTTATCATTAAGCGAGAAAACGTCCCGGCGATAGAATATGCAACGATCCATCTGGACTCAGCTTTTAAGGACGATGAGAGGCGTGAGCACGGTGATTATAACGTTATTTTGGTCTGGTTGCATTCTGCTGGTCTTGACGGTATTGTGTATCTTGATCGTGTGTCTCATTCCAAATCATGGAGGGCGGAAGAGTTCGACACGGAACTAATCCGAGTAATGTTTGATCTTCGTCGTCGTGGCATCCGAGTTCGTGCCATTACAGATGAGATCGAAATGGGTGGAAAACGAGGGGTTTACAGACAGCATCTTGAGCAGGTCATATCTGGCGCAGGACTTCGTTTATGCGAAATCCTTCAACTCAACCGGGCCGGTACTCGCAAAGTAATTAGGATCAGGGAAGCCGCCAGTTATTGGATTGATGGTTTTGTTCGTATTCCCGAAGATGCCGAAAACAAAGATGTTCTAATCGAAGAAATGCTTCGTATAGGTCGCTCCAAGTATGATGACTGTGCAGATGCCGCCGCTGATGTTTGGCGTCCAGAGATATGGCGTGGCAGACATTCGGGCATGCAGGACATCCAACCGGGAGTTCCAGTGCAACCCGGAGATGAGACTCTAAAGAATAGTGCATGGAAACGCGACCTGGATCGACTCAACCAAGACCTATTCCCTGAGATATACGGAAAACTTGATTTAGGCGAAAATGAACAGCCAATGACCGAGGCAGAAAGAGAAAATGTGTGATTATGCCAGAACAGCGGATTCATGCAGTAGTTTGGGATTTGGAGACTCGGAAGTTGGCAAAAGACCTTCCGGGGGGATGGACTGACTTGAGAGCGGGCAAAGGCGGAATAAGTGCCTTAGTTATCTACGACAATATCAGTGGGAGAAGCCATCTTTATGATGAACACACTTTGGAACTTGCCGCGCAACATCTGGAGAGCGCTGATGTTGTTTTGGGTTTCAATTCTCAAGAGTTTGATGCCCCGGTCGTTGAGGGCATCCTCGGTCGCCGACTTGAACTCCAAACCCACCTTGACCTACTCCAATTGGTCTGGGCAGCCAGTTCAGGAAAAAGGAGCGGTAATAAGCTCGACGATTTGGCACGGGCAACCTTGGGTTTCGGTAAGCCACATGACGGTACCCTTGCCCCAACCCTCGCTGACGAAGGGCATTGGGCGGAACTCTTTGACTATTGCTTGCTCGATGTTGACCTCACGAAACGACTCTTCATCTACGCCCAAGAAAACGGAAATCTGATTAATGGTAATGGCAATGTGGTTGAGATCAATTTACCTCTTTGGTTCTCAAAGGTAATCCTATAAATGGCTTTAGCTAGTAATGGTTCTTTTGTCGCAGGTCAGGGACTCTCACTTGATACAGGAGATGGCCTATCAGCCCAATTTGAATTAAACACAACGGCTGATCTGAATGTCGGTGATATAGCTATCATTTGCATAGCTATAGATGCTGTGGTTGGCGATACTGATAATACCAGTAATAGTATTTTCACTACTGGAGAAGACATAGAAAATAATACTTGGGTAAAAATCATTGAATTTACCGCCAATGAGTGGCCTGGATTTTCAGCGGCAGGAGCCAATGTAGCTGTTTACCTGTCTAAGATCACTACTCAAGTATTATTTCCTCTCCCAGTGGCAATAAATATTGATGGAGCCAGTCATATTGGTGTGGCCTGTTCCATGTTAGGAGAAATTTTCACAGGAGCAGCAGGTCTTTCATTAATTGATAGTTCTCTCAGAGCCTACCATTCATTTAATAATCCAGCAGCCCTCAGCATAAGCAATCCTGGGAACTTTGAGGTCCTCTATCTTCGAGTTGATGGTATAGAATCCCAACTCCAAACCATCTCGGCCTCAAGTGGTTTCACCAAATTTGGGGCAGTTGCCACAAACATGATCCCGGTTACATACGCCACTGGCTCAGACGGAACGAGTCTTGGTTGTTATGCCGAGTTCAAGATCGTCACAAACGCCGGGGCCTCCAGCGATCCAGGATACAGTAATTATATAATTGAACATGCTGATTTAATGCTTGCTCTGAAACCAAATAATAACTTACCTCCTTCAATTACTCCTATCGGAATGAAATATGGAATTGTGGGAACACAAATTTCATTTACAGTAACAGACATCGATGTAGATGCAGGGGACATTTTCTCTATAAATGATGTAATAGATGTTGTAGGGGCTTCTATAAATTCAAATTCGGGAGAATTTATCTGGACCCCAACTAAAAGTGGGAGTTTCACTATTCGTTTTAGGATAACCGATGCAGAAGCACTTACTACTTTTGAAGATGTCCTTTTCAAGATAAACGCCTTAACTATTAGTTCTATTCCCACTACGGGAAGTCCGGCGCACCGTGGAAAAGTACCTAGTAGTGTGTCGGCCCCAAGCACTCCGGCAAGAAGGCGATAATGGACGGTTATACAGTAGAGAAAGCGACCGGAACTCAGTGGAAGGACCAACTGGTCCGCCTGGTTATGGATCGGAAGAAACGTTCCGAAGATTGGTCTATGTCCTTCCGGCGAAAATTGCCACAATGGTATGATCTCTGGCGTGGGATACACACGGGCAAATTCTCTCCCACCAAGAATGACATCCATCTTCCGCTGATCTATTCGACAATCTGGAGTGATGTGGCAAGGAAGGTGGCCACATCTTTTAGTCAATGGCCCGTTGTCACTATGCAAGGTTACGGTCCCAATGATGCGCCATTTGCTCGCAAGCAAGAGGCCCTAGTTAATGCCCAACTTCGGGACGCCGAGGTAATCGAGAAGGAAATCATCACCTTCTTGGGTGCCGATCTCTACGGAACTGCAATCTCACAGTCCCTATGGGAGCATAAGGAAGAGATACGCACCCGGACCGAGTTCCAAGCTCTCCCGCTTAGCGGTGAGCGCGTCCGTCAGATCATGCGTGATCGAGTAGTTACATTTGACGGCCCGAACCATCGGAACGTGGACCTACTTGACTTCTTTCCACAACCTAAGTTCAGAAAAATCAACGGAAGTATGGGCATGGATTGGTGCATTGTCCGATATTATTTAGACCTCGATCATTGCCGTTTTATGGCATCCGAAGCTGGCGGTAAAGTATTCGATTCAGCAGAGGTCGAAAGACTGGCCCGAGATAGTGCTTCGATGGCTTATGATGCCGACTCACAGAAGGTATCCCGGGGTAGTTTCACTTCCCTACAGGAAATGAAAGATGCTTACGATAGGCCTGTAGAACTGATCGAAATGTGGGGCATGATTCCCTCAGAATTTGCTGGATCATTTGGTGGGTCTACAAATGTCGTTGTCACATTGGCCAATAGCAAGTATCTGTTTAGGGCCAAGGACAGTCCGTTTAGTCACCGTGCCAAGCCGTTTGACAAGTTCTCACCGACGCCCGATCCACATGTTTTCTATTCTCCGGGCAAAGCTGAGATCGCCGCGCACATGCAAGTGGCGGCCAATCGATTCATTAATCATCAATTAGACGGCGCTGATCTTACTGTGCACCCAATGTTTATGTACAACAGGAATAAGGGTATTAATATTCGGCAGTTGTTTGCCGGTCCAGGTCGCGTCTTTGGAGTTGACGGCGATCCAAGTGATGCCCTAGTTCCTGTTCCGATGAATACTCAGGGCCTAGCAGTCGGCGGCGAAATGACTGCCTCACTATGGCGGTATCTACAATTAGGTATTGGAATCGCTGAAGATACCGTGATGGGGTCGGGTGGTGGTGCGGATCGACAAACAGCCCGAGAGTTCATGGGCCGCAGAGAAGCCTCTGGCACACGTCTTATGCTCGAATCAGTCCTTTATGAAGCAACCTATCTTGAACCTTTGTGCGATAAATACACCTCTATGAATGGTCAGTTTCTTACTCTCCCCCGGACCGTTCGTATTCTTGGTGAATCCGCCGAAACCGATCCCGTTACCGGCGAACCTATTGGGAATTCACGTCAAGATATACAACCTGGAGATTTAGATAATCATTTCGCAGCCCGAGCAATGGGTTCTACAATGTCTGTCTCAAATGAAACTGCTAAAGCGAACAACCTTCAGATGTTCCAAGTGCTCGCTAGTGCAAATCCTCAAATGGCAGGTTCATTTAACATGGTAAACTTCCTTCGTCAAATGTTAATCCAACTCGGATATAAGAACACGAACGAACTGATCCAAAAACAGCAAACAGTGGCCGATGGTTTAGGTCAGCAAGGAATGACAGCAGGGCAAATGCCTTCTGATACCGCTGGCCTCGCCGCTCTTATGGGCGGGGCAGCCCCTTCTGGTCCAAGCAGCGGAGTGCCTCAGTAAGCACTCGGAAAGGCAGCAATGGAGCAAGTAAGTTCTGAAACAGTAGAAGCGGTCCGAATGCTCATCAATAGTCATGCTTGGCGAGACTATTTCGAGCCAACCCTATTGGAGGCCAAAGAAGCGTGTATCCGAACCTTGCTCGATCCATCAGAAAAGCGTAAAGCTGGAGAACCAGACGACTACTTAAGGGGTCGAGTAGACATCATTAATGCTTTATTGTCATTAGGGCCGGGATTGATCGCAGATACAGATGCACAGAAAGACATTGCTGCCGAAGCAAAGGCAGTTGCAGAAGAGTACGAAGAGAGAGCCCGATCAGGCCAAATCGGCCCGTTCGGTAGATAACCCCCACTGGAACGACTCCAGAGAGGAAGTAAAAGATGCCAGACAGAACACCAGAAGAATCGCGTAAAGCAATGGCAACAGAGATTAATCGGCAATTTAATGAAGCTATCGACCGGGGAACCATCAGCGGGGCCGAAAAGATTCCTATGCCCACAGATTTAACACCGCCAGCCCCTGCGCCAACCGCAGTTGCAGCGGTTCCTGAACCTGTCGTGCCAGCGCCAACCGCTGCCCCGGCAACGCCGCCTGTCGAACCGGCGAAGAAAATTTTCGACAAGTACGCAGACCTAGATGCCGCTAGCAAGGGATATTGGAATGCGGTCAACACCCTCAGCACCACGTTGGATGAGAAAACCCGACTTGAAGCTGAGAACGAAAGGTTAAGGGGCCTACAAACACAGACAGTGCAACCAACCGTCGAGCGTCCACGGGTCAACCCCGCTGCACGGATTGATTGGGCTCGGGATGCATCTGTTGTGAAAGCCTCGGAAGCAACTGGCATCCCTGCCGAAGTGTTCGCTGAACTCGCTGAGGGAATTCATACCCAAGCGGTCCAGGGGGCAGATCAAGCCTTAGCAGCGCGTCTGGCGCCATTGCAGGCGCACAGTGAGGCTGAATCGTATATGAGAGCCAAGTATCCCGAGTCACTGAACCACACCCAGGAACTCACGAACTTCATCAAGGCCACGCCGACCGTGGCTCAGGCGATGAATGCCATGATCCAGGGTGGGGCACCAGCACAGGCTTTGGAGTATGCTTGGAAGATGTACGGAGTTGAGACAGGGATCGGACTAACGAACAAAATGAACGCGAATGCTGCGGTCGCCGAGGAAGCCAAAGTGGCTGCTCGGGCCGATGCGGGAGTATCCGCGACACCAAACACGCCCATTCATTCAGTCGTTCCGGGGAGCACTAGGCCATCTGCCGAGCAGATCGCATGGTTGAAAGATCGTGCAGATCAAGGTGATGAGAGGGCCAAGGTGGAACTGAGACGAGTGTTTCTTGGGCAATCGCTTCCTGCTCACATGAGAACATGGGAGCAGCAGTAAGCAAGGGAAATTAAATGCCGTCTTTAGCCGCAGGAAACGCGGGTACCTATCTTTACGATTCGTACACGCATACTAGCTCCAACAAGGAAGATTTGGTGGATTTTATCGCCAACATCGACCCGACGGAGACACCATTGACGGTGTTGCTTGGCAAGACAACTGCCAGGTCAACGATCCATCAGTAGACACCTTCTACTGCTGATGTAAAATGCAACCAAATGCTGGAACGGCTTGAGTCCCTCTACCTTCTAGGTTAAAATGAGTGACAGCGCCCAATCAGCAGGAAAGGCCAAACATGGAATCCTCAGAGACTAATACGTTGCAGCTTGATAAGAAGTTTGCGGTACGAATCTTGGCTTATACAGCAGGATTACTAGATGGCGAAGGATGCATCACTGGTTCAGGACATTATGTTCAAGTGTTCATTTCTGGATCGAATAAAGAGATGATTGCTTGGCTTAAAGAAACCTACGGTGGTGGTTACGTCAACTGGAACTGTAATCCTAGAGGTCGTAGGGTTGAAAAGTGGATGGTGCCTTCAAAAAGCATCACTCCTTTTCTTAAGTTAATGATCCCATTTCTCAGGATCAAACGTAAACAGTTATATAAGGCTATGTCAATCCGATCCATGATTGAAAGAAAAGCGGATAAAACTCGGATTGCTCGGGCCATACAGCAACTTCAAGCATTAAATCAAGCAAGATAGAGTCCAAATAAGGGCAGAAGGATGTACTTCGTGCACGCAATTCACGCGGCATCGTAGAAGGTTTGGATTTCAGTGTGCAAACACTGGTCGCTCCTTCCCGCTTGCTGAATCAGACCGAAATCTTCGGTGGTGACATTGCGGTCACGGAGTCTGAAAGGGCAGAAAATCCAGTTGGTTTCGGTGATGCCTATACGTACCAACTGGAGAAAGAAACAAAGTCCGTGATGATCGACATCGAAGTCGCTCTCATGGCATCTGGAACGGCCACAACCGGCGCTTCCGGCACGGCTCGTGTGATGAAGACCCTTGAGGATTTCATTACCACGACCAAGTACACGGGCGCTAGCTACACCGGCCTCGTGGGTGATGCTACCCACGCAGGCGTCTTCAATGCGAATGATGTTAATAGCATCTTGAACGACGTGTGGGATTTGGGTGGAAAGACAGACCTCATCGTTATGGACGGTGCCTACAAGCGCCAGTTCAGCGCGCTGACTACCTCTAACACCCGGAACGTTCTGGCGGCTGACAAGAAGGTCATTGTTGGTGTTGATGTGTACGACTCGGATTTCGGCCTCATGCCGATCCAGTTGAACCGTCACTCGCCGACTTCGGCCAACACGGCTTCCGCGTCTGCGAACGCGACTGACATCTCGGGACGCATCTGGTTCCTTGAGCGGGCTAAGGTCAGGATTGCCTGGTTCCGCCCATTGGCTCACCGACTTATGGGAACTAAGGGTGATTCGACTGCCGGACAAGTTCGTGCTGAGCTAACCCTTGAAGTAGCTAACGAAAAAGCCCTTGGGATGTTCAGTGGTGTGAACAACAAGAGCTCGGTCACGTAGTTAACAAATTCTTAAGCGACGGCTTAGGAATAATCGTGGGATGGGGCCGGGCTTATCCCTCGGCCCCTACCACACAACATGAGGGATAAGATCATGGCAACAGAAACAGAAAAAGCGTGGGCAGCAGGATTCTTCGACGGCGAAGGAAGCACAACTTTTCAACTTCGATGCCAACTTCCTAGAGGAAAAGGACAATTAAAAATAAGTGTAACTCAGGCCGGTGAATTTGCTCGTGAGTTACTTATTAGATTCCAATCAGCAGTTGGTAACTTAGGACATATCTGTTTTGTAACAGATAATCGTCCTAATCATCAAAAATGTCAAAGATGGTATACTGGTGATCGAAGTGACGTTTGTCTTATCATGCAGTATCTATGGCCCTATCTCGGGCCGGTCAAACGCCGTCAGTTTTTAGCGGCAATGGAGAAAGTGAATCATGGCAGTAGAATGGAATGATGGGTTCCCGGACGGCGTAGGCCGTGAGATCAACCCGGCAATGACAACGCCAGAAGTGGCAATGCCAGCAATCGGCCCCCCTGGGAATGGTGCGGACAATCGTACCCCCGAACCAGTTCTCAAGACCGTAGCTACAAATGCCCCTACAACCAACAACACCGGAACGACTAAGGGCGGGGCACTCTGGCCCGAAATGGGAAAGTAACATGGCTAAGAAACGCGACACCTATCCGGGCACACCTGTAGAAGCTGCACGGGCTTTTTCAACAGATTATCATCAGAATGGGACTCCTGTCGAAAACTTCAAATTTGATGCCGAAGCAGATCGGAATGCCTATGATCGACTTTCTACAACCGAAGGACAGCCGGTGCCTCTTACTCAAACAGCACAAAATATCCGCATCAAGGCACAAATGAAATCCCATAAGAACCCTAAGAATCGAGGGTAGTTATGAAGCATGGGCCGATGTTTGGGCGAATAGAACTCGAAATGATGAATGAAATCTTCGAGCCCGAAATCCTCCGTGCCAAAGTACCCGGCATGGGTGACGTACTTGACGGTGCGGCCCATGTCAGGGCACTTCATGATGAGATCGGAACGATTGGTGAGTTCCGTAAAGCCAACGGCTTCACCGGCGACCGTAGCTTTCAGCGCATTGCCAAGATTGACACGAACATTGTAGTAATGCTTGACCACCTGCATGAGGCCGGTTGTATGTGTGGAAAACCGATCTGGGGGCCTGATGGACACAAAGAATGGTATCTTGCCTGGCTTCGTGGCCCTGGAAGCAACTTCGACACCCGTACTAAAGTAGTACTCTAAAGAAAGGTTGGCGGTAGTGGACAAAGCAATCGGCGATTCATTCGGCACATACGGTTTTCATAACTTTGCTAAGTCCTCAGCACAGGCTTATTATCGTATTCAAGTACCATTAAAAGCCCTTCATAAGTTGGGTCTTTCCCAAATCTACATAGATGGTGGAAAAGACGACCGCGAAGAGGCCACCCAAATGATGTATGGTTCAGACATCATGCTAGCTTGGCATCTTCAAGGCCAGGTTGGAACAGGCATCATAAATGAGATCGGTGACATGAAAAGCCGTGTGGTCGATGGTATCCTACGCATCCCACCCGCCTTCGTCTTCGATATGGACGATGCTATAGAATATGTCCATCCTCTAAATGAGAGCTTTTCCCACTTCGGAATACGTAACTTCGCCGGAGAGTTTTTAACGCCGGGTGACTCCTTGACCTGGCCTGCCCCCGACGGAACGATGCGGCCCCTATGGGTAGACAAGCAGACCTGTGGTCAAAATGATGAAGTATTTGATATCGAACGAAACTTCGCCATGATTGGGCGGCATTTCGATATGGCAAGAGCCGCGAGGGGCGTTTCGGTAACAACCGAGAATCTTGCCAAGATATATCGGGAACAGGGCTGCAAAAATGTCTATGTATTCCCCAATAGTGTCCTTGAATCCGATCATTTCTTCCCAAACTTAGCACCCCATGAGGGCATCCGTTTGGTATGGGAAGGAAGCACAAGCCATTTAGAATCCTGGCTACCTGTTGCCAAAGCACTTATTGAAGTCCTAAAAGAAAATCCTCATATTAAATTAGTGACATTCGGGGCGCAATTTACATGGATGGTGAAACACATCAAACCAGAACAATTGGAGCACCACAACTGGCTGGACTATTCAGCCTATCAGATCACACGGGCCTGTCTCGATGGGGACATCAATCTCGCCCCGCTGGTAGATTCGCCATTCAATCAGTGCAAGAGCGCCATTAGGTTTTATGAAGCGAGCATCGGACCACGGCCCGAGGTAACACTGGCGGCTAACATCGGACCCTATAAGGAAATTGAGGACGGGCAGACTGGCCTCCTCTATGACACTCCCGAGGATTTCGCAACGAAACTTCGGGCTTTGATTAAATCGAAAGAGCTTCGCCTAACACTGGCAGGCCGTGCGAGGGATTGGGTCCGAACTAATCGGTCTGCCGAGAAAACTGTGATTGATCTGTTCGAGTTCTACGAATCTCTTAAACGGGAGCAACGGCGTGAAGCCCTTGCCACGAGGTAACTAATGTCTATTACGCTTGCCGCTGCACAAACTTACGTGGCTCGGGCCTATGGTGGCGCTAACGATGCGCGTACCGGCGGGATAATGGATCAGGCCCTTGATTCTATTGCAGCCGCGATGGAGTTTTGGGCGCATAAGCACAACTGGCATTTCCTGCTCCAAGACACCTCGCAGACGTTTGCGGTCGTCTCGTCCAGCGCCACATCCGCCACGCTGACCACGGCAGTCTCGAACGGCTTCAAGAACGTTCTGGTAGGTATGACTGTCACGGGGACCAGCATCCCCACTGGAACGACCGTCTCTGCTATCGCATCTAATACCAGCCTCACCATGTCGGCGGCGGCTACCGGGGCAATTTCTTCTGCCTCGATCACCTTCGGGGGCACCATCCCGATCATCGCGGGCACGGACACCTACACCTTACCCACGAAGTTCTGGAAGCCGTATTCCTGCCGCCTGACCTCCAGCATCAAGTTCCCGCTCAAGTACGTACAGCAGAACTACGTGGATGCTGTCACCTACGATCAGACGGTGCGGAGCCGGGTGACGGCCTACACGCTGTACAACCCCACGGACTTTGATGCTACTGGAACGCAGCAAGGAAAGGTCAAGTTCTTTAGCGTCCCGAATGAGGCTGATGTGGCCCTGCTCAGGTACTACCGCAACTTCGATATCTCTCGGACCACACTCGATATTCCAGATGGCTACATCTACACCCTGCTCGACACGGCCCGCATCTTCCTGCTCCGCACCAAGGATTCATCGAACAACAAACTTCCGATGATGGTCATGGATATGTTTGGTAATCGTGATAAGTCAGGGCGCTTCCAGGCTGCTATTGCCACTGATCTTGAGGAAGGCGGTGAAGACCAGTTTGAGGAGATGAAGAGCCCACGGGAAATGGAACGTACTGGCCTTGGCTTTGATGGATCGTTCTGGCCACGCGGTGATTACTAATGGCTATTAAGAAAGAGGTCTGCAATGGCGGAGTTGTACAAACCCGCCATGCTACCCTTTTGCGTGAGGGAGAACTACAGCAGGCCGATGATTGCATTCTTCGGCCCGGTGATCCTGCAATATATTCGGCTCCGGGGCGATCTTCATTCGGCGTCCTGAAGACATGGCCTACGGTCAGTTGCGTAAAGAATGCTACGACTGCTCTCACGTCTACGGCTGGTTTCGGAACTGACATTGCCTCTGTCACCACTACAACTGGCTCAGACCAGATTTCTAAAAGCGGGGGAGCCCTCTCAGCTTTAGTGGTAGGACAGACAGTAGTGGGAACCGGTATCCCCGCTGGAGCAGTGGTTATCCGCCTCATTGATACCTCAACTGTACAGCTTTCGGTCCTAGCAACAGCTTCCGGCACACCCACCATTACCCATACTGATTTCCACCCTGGTACCTTTATCAGTGGAACAGGTATCACCACCGGAACGTTTATTGCCTCTATCACTAGTGCAAGTGCTCTCACCATGTCGGCAGTAGCCACCGACAGCCTAACTAGTACCCTCACATTTAGCGAGAAAGTTAGTGGCCTTCGGGCCGTCGAGTTCAATGCTGGTGAGAATGCTCTAATGCTGGGGCGTGCGGCGGATAAACTCTACACGGCTCCAATACCTACTTCTGGTTCAATTACAGGAACATTCACTGAAAGACTCCACGGACTATCTCAGAATGCTGAGGCCACTTTTGAAACGATCCGGGCAAGCGCAGAGAATGGACTTCAAGCCCACATTCTATTGACCGGGTTTGACCGACCTAAAGCCCTATACCTTACGGCTGGAACCACAGGAATTTCAGCCAACATTCCTACAACTAGAACTTTAGGAATGAAAGAAGTAAAGGAGTTTGTTGGTCTTGCATTGGTATCTGGAACATCGTGGTCTGGCTCTTCCGATCAGGGTGAGCGGTACTACTACTTCTTAATTACCGAAGTCTACCATGAAGGCCAGTTCGATGAGGTTGAGGGCACGTTTAGTGGAACACCAAAGGGAATACGTATCTCGGATCACAACACACAGGGGATACAGATTCAATACACACCAGGAGACTTAGGGGCTGCAGTTACTCCAGTCAATGATGGTTTGAATGGTAGAAATTTGGCGACTGCTTGGCGTATTTATATGGCACCCGGCAATATAACCGATCCTGACCCGCCTCCTGCTCTATCTCTATTCACAGCTGTCCAGACGGTTCCTACATCAGTTAATGTTGTTACTCTCTCAAGTGCAAACCCTTTTCAATCTGGATATGCCAACACAGTTTCTACCTATGCGAGTTTACCGATCCTCTCACCTGGGGATATAGCGCCCGCTCTTGGATCAGTTGTGGCACAGAATGTAACCTCCTCAATCACCACAGCAAGTTCATATGATGTAGCGCATGGAAGTACGGGATTCAATACCGTTCTCCCCGGAATGTTCGTTACCTCACCAACTAACAATCTCCCTTACGGAACCTATGTTGTCTCAAAAAGTAGCAGCGCTGCTATACGTCTTTCTCAAAAAGCAGTAGCAACAGTTACAGAAACCCTATATTTTGGAAACAGTTCAGCCTTCAATAACCTACATGCTTCGGTACCACCCAATGCCTCAGATTTCCGTGCAAATTCTTTTCGCAATTTTGGAATACAGAATCAAGGAGCCTTTTCTTCATCTACGATCACGGGGGTTAAGGTTGAGATAAAGGGTTTTTCCTCTAGTCTATCAGGGGGTGACCGTGGGTTTGATGTTTATTTGAATAAGGGTGGTTCCAATGGGACATTTAGTGCCCCTAAACATGCTGCTTTTGTAACCACGTCACTTACAGGCGGTAGTTCGATCATATCCGTAGGGGGTCCTAGTGAAGCCTGGGGCGTATCATGGTCCCCCGCTGATTTTACAGATGACGCATTGCCTGGAGTGGCTACTGATCCAACTACAGATACTTTTGGAGTAGTTCTAGTTAAGTCTGGAGCAGCCGTAGATATCACCCATTACATAGATGGGGTGCGGGTAACAATTTATGCAGGTTCAGATTCGATTACTCTTACGGGTGATCCCTTTCGGACTATAGTTATCACAGATCAGATCGGTACCTCGACTGATGCTGGTGCTAGAGGAGAGCCACCCATAGCTACAACAGGTGATATCATAGATGGGATGGTTGTTCTCAATGATGTCAACTCTGAGAACTCCATCGTTGCCTCTCTCCCAGGAGATATGGATGCTTTTCCTGCGGGATACCGTTTACCTCTGGAATCCAGGGACAATGATAAGGTAACTCTCATCCGGCGTTATGGTACAGGTGGAATCATTGGCTGCCAGAACACAATGAAGAGATTGAATTACTTTCCCACTGAGAAAGATGCCGACTTTACACGAGGTCGTTGCTTTGAAGACATCGCCACTGACCACGGAGCAGTCGGCCCGATGGCAGCCACCTTGCTTGACCTACCGGGACGAGGTTCAGTGCTGGCTTACTTGTCGTACAACGGCCTACACTGGACCGATGCGATAACTACGAGCATTCTCAATGAGGATTTAGATTGGGGTACCCTTATAGAGCCCACCTTAATACACAGATCGGTATTAAGAGTCTACCCCAAGCTATATCTGCTGGCACTATATTATGTTCCTCTGGCCGGAACCAGACTAACCAAGGTGATGTACTTCTCATATCACCCCATTCATATCAAGCCCAATTTCAAACTCCCTGCAGTCGGCCCGGTGTCATGTATAAGTGGAAGTGCTACGAGCATTCTCATACAGGGTACTCCCTGTTTGTTCACGGGTCACGGAACGAATGGTACGGTCTACCAAGAGGATAGTGGTACTACGTTCATCCCTGGAGAAGTCAGTACCCCTACCATTCGCACTCGCTCCTATTATCTGGCAGAATTAGGTTTCGAGGGCATCATCCAACGGTTTTTCTTAGTGGCCGATGCCTCGGGCAACTCCACTACTGGTGGCTTCACGGGCACCCTCTACCGCCAGAATCAAGGGGAAGCAATGACTAGTATAGACGTACTCACGGCGGCTAATACGGCCATTGGTGGGGTCATTGAACTATTCCCGGAGAATGTGGGCGAGGTATTCAACTTCACTATCAGCAAGAGTGTGGCGCAATCGACTTCACTTCGACTCCATTATATTGGCTTCGAGGCAACGGCTCTAACAACGGATGGTAACGGTTGAGAGCCTTTGCGCCAGTTCAACCCGCTAGGGACTTTGATCCCAGGCTGTATAACATCCTTCGGAATCTGAATGCCTATCTATCTCAGGTTGATGCTGCCTTTGGGAACCTTACTCGGGGCACGGCTCCTGATGGTAGTGGGGCAAGCATTATCAGTGATAATCCGGTCTTGGATGATTACCTATATCTCCCGGGACGAGGCGGGCCAGATTCCACCCCCGGAGTGTATAATGGCCAGACCGTATTCGGAAATATATTTTTCAAACCATATGTAAAACTTCAAGCTGGTGCATCCACAGTTGCCGCATGGACTTCCCTTGGAGATTTTTCAACTTATGGGGCGAACTCTTTAGCAAGCACCACATGGAGTGCTATCCCAATTCAAACCAGTGCTAGTGTTGGGGATATATTGGTTCTCTGCCTAACATCCAACCCTGGTGTGCAATCTTTCGGGGATCACCACTCAACCCTTACCGACTCTCAAGGGAATACATGGATAAAAAGAGGCGAGAAAACGCGCTTTAATCCTGCTTCTGGTGGATACGGAGTTGGGGGTAGCATCTGGACATGCTATGTTACGACAGCCTTGACAGCTACAGTTGATACACTCACAGCTACATTTAGTGTAACCATAGATACTGCCTCACTGGTATCTCATAGATTTTCAGTTGGTGGCAACCTTACTATTACAGTTGCCGGGAATGCCTTTTCAGAGGAAGAAGGGGTTTCTCCTTTAGGTCCAACTGCTCTTACCATATCAGGACTTACCAGTAACCCGTATCTATTCGTTAGACTATCGGCTAGTGGGACATGGAACACTGGGACTGAGGCATTCACCCCAGGAGGTTCGGATGTATCTTTCAGGCAAATTGGTGCTGGTTCTGGTATACCTGGAAATCGGTCTATATCCTATGGCCAGTACCATATTTTTACTGCAACGGGAGATACTAATGATCCGGCGACGGCTGAGACGTATGGAATCTTCGCCAATATTTATTTGGCACTTCAAGCCGGATCAGTGGGTGCCAGTACAGACGTTAGTGAACATCTCGTAGAAGTAAAAGCTGCTCGTGATGTGGCCGATCTTGATGGATTCTGCATTCGGGATGCCGCAGCCGATGGCCGCCTATTCTTTGATGGCTCATCTCTGACCGCCAATACAAATCGGTATTGGACCATCCCGAACTGGACTGGAATTCCAGTGGTACCTACGGCACTCGGGACTTCGGGCTATCTCATGGTTTCCCAAGGCACCAGTCAGCCTGCCTGGCTCACGGTGGCATCTGCCGTACCTGGCGCGGCTCTGAGCAAGGTCGATGATACCAATGTAACATTAGCACTTACTGGTTCTCCAACGGTGGCTCTATTGGCTGCCACAACCCTCACCTTGGGATGGACCGGGGTGTTGTCCGTGGCCCGGGGTGGGACAGGGGGAGCCTCAAGCTTCACTCCTAGTTTTTCTCGTATATTCGCTATGATGGGAGCCTAATGTCTGATACTCTTAAAGTCCTCGGGCAATCTAACCCAACTGCAACCACACTTACAGATGCCTATACAGTCCCGGGGGCAGCTAGCGCGACTGTAAGCAGTATCGTAGTCACAAATCGGAGTGCCGTACCCACGTCCTTTAGACTATCTGTGGCGGCGGCCGGAGCAGCCGACGCACTCAAACAATATATTGCATATGATGTCCCCATCGGGGCGAACTTACCTATCTCGTTCACATTAGGAATTACACTGGCTGCCACTGATGTTATCCGTGTGTACACCACACTAGCAACAGTTAGCTTTAATATCTTTGGGGTAGAGGTCACATGAGCATAAATCAACCAGAAGTTACAGGCGGTGGAACTGAGGATAGTGCCTTACGGGTTACGGTGGCCACCGATTCCACTGGTGTACTTTCTGTAGACGACAATGGCGGCTCACTAACTGTTGATGGAACTGTTGCGATAAGTGGGACTGTTGCTGTATCAGCAGCGGTTTTGCCTCTACCATCTGGTGCCGCAACTTCTGCCCTACAGACACAACCTGGAGTGGATATCGGCGATGTCACAATCAATAATGCTTCTGGAGCCGCCGCTGTTAACGTACAAGACGGTGGAAATTCCATAACAGTTGATGGTACCGTAACCGCCAATGCCGGAACCGGCCCGTTTCCAGTAAGTGATAATGCCGATTCCCTTACTGTAGATGCTCCTGTTGGGACTCCTTTAGCTGCCCGTCTCTCAGATGGTGCATCTTTCTATGATGCTACCAAAACTGGACAGCTTCCTGCCGTTCTTGTAGGTGGCCGTTTAGATGGGAATGTCGGTGCATGGTTAGGTTCGGCGCTCCCTACTGTGGGCCAAAAAGTAATGCTCCAGAGTATCCCAGTCGTTATTGCTTCCAATCAAGCATCAATACCTATTAACGATAACTTTGGTTCACTAACTGTAGACAATGCTGGTGGTTTTGCTGTTACTGATGGTGGTGGTTTGTTAAGTATAGATGATGGTGGCACAAATATTTCTATTGATGATGGTAATGGTTCAATTACCATTGATGATGGAGGCAACAATGTATCTATAGATGATGGTGGTAACACTATATCTATAGATGATGGTGGCGGATCAATTTCCGTAGATGGAATCGTAGCAGCAACAACAGTGGCTGATACAGCTATAGGAACTACGGTTAGTCCTAATGCACCTGGATTTCTAGTACTTGCTCTTGATGCGGTATCAACCGCTCATGCCCTATCTGTCAATGCTTCAGATTTATCTCTGAATACTAGAGTTGTGAATGCAGTAGGTGCTGCGTCCGTCAATATTCAAGATGGTGGTAATTCTATCACTGTTGATTCTGGTGCTGGTGCATTATCAGTTTCAGTCACTAATCCACAACTAACCCAAGATAATGCTCCTTTTCTTGACGGTACCGATTACGTTAGGCCAGCAGGATTCATTCTTGATGAAGTAGCGGGTACAGCTTTAACTGAGGATGATGTCGGAGCTGCCCGGATGGATAGTAAGCGGGCACAGATCACAACCTTAGAAGATGCCACAACCCGGGGGCAGCGGGCTGCTATAAGTGCAGCGGGCCGACTATCAGTGGATGCCTCGGGTGTGGCCGTCCCTATCACGGACAATGCTGGTTCATTAACAATTGATGCTCCAGTCGGAACTCCAGTGGCTGCGCGTCTTTCAGATGGGGCTGCATTCTATGATGCCGCAAAGACAGGACAACTTCCTACAGCACTAGTCGGAGCACGACTTGATACGAATGTTGGAGCATGGCTCAGTAGTACGGCACCGACTGTGGGGTCCAAAACATCCGCCAATTCTATTCCTGTAGTCATTGCCAGTGACCAAGCCGCCGTAACAGTCGCGCAAGCAACAGCAACCAGTCTTAAAGCTGAAGTGGTAGGTCCAACCGCAGATAATGCTGCCAATCCCACTGCCAAATTATCCACTCTTCCGGTTAGAGCAAATGCATCGGCACCGGGATGGACAGAGGGGAATGTTGTCCCATTAAGTTCTGATCTTTCAGGGCGCCTTAGAACCGACAATTCAACTTGGTTTGGATCGACAGCCCCAACAATTGGCCAGAAAACAATGGCTAATAGCATTCCAATAGTAGTAGCCTCAGATCAAACGTTTATACCTGTTAATGGAGATGTGGATCACGATGCAGTCAATACTCTAAAAAATATTCAAATAGCTGGAAATGCTAGTCCGGCAGATGTTCCCCCTACTGTTGTATCAGCAAATAGTGATCGTGTCCGAGCATGGTTTGATCGTTCTGGTGCCATCGTTACTCGACCCCGAAAAATACGTTTAGGATATACTGCTATTTTTCGTCTGGCTCAAGCCGCTGGCCGCCTCGACCAAACTTTTCTTCAAGTTGCTGACACAAATAAACAATGGGCAACCCTTCATCATACTGGAGGCTCAACAAAAGAAGTTAGATTACTGAAATGTTCTGTGTTTATCACAGCTTGGGATGCAGCAACACAAGCTATTTTAGAACTCAGACAGATTTCAACAGCACCAGCCACAGGAAATCCAGCAATTACTCCTACAGCACATAGGCGAGGAGGCACAGCGGCAGAAGCAGTAGCTTTATATCTTCCCACTACTGCCGGAACAGATGTACTTCCAAATTCTCCTATTTCTTCTGTGCAACTTGATCTTGGGGTAATGGGTGCAGTAGGGGTGAACAATCCTCCAATTACTCCTCGGGAAATAATACTTTATAATGCAGCCGGTGAAGACCCCGAACTTATTCCTCCAACCTTACCGGTCGGTACTCTTGATGGATGGGCTGTTATGTTACGCACAGTAGGTGCTCCTAATGTTCGTATGACTGTAGTTATGCGATTCACGGAGGAAATTCCCTAGAAAATGTCAATTACTTTCCTATTTTCTCTCACAGTAGCACGGAGGTAACAAGATGGACCCGATTACCATGGCACTGATCTCTTCACTCCTTACTGGAGCGGGGGGCCTTCTAGGTAAGAAAGGCCAACAGCCAATCGACCCGGAGATGCTTAAACGTCTCTTTGGACCGAATGCCACAGCACAAGAAACACAACAACTATTCCAGTTGCTTAAGAACTCCCCGGCATTCGCAGCCATGATGAGCGGCAACGCCATGCAAGGTGCGAATATGGCAAATGCCGCTGCCCAACGCACGGCCATGTCCGGTGCTGGCGGAAGTCCCATTGCGGCCTTCCTATCCCAAGCAGGTCGGGGATATGGCGCAACTCTCAACCGGAATGCCCAAGGTGGGCTATGGGAGCAGGCACTTAGGGCAGCCCAACAGAACATCGGCCAGCGCATGCAGGCATTTACAGGCTCAAAACTTCAGCAACAAAGTGAGCAGCCCTGGAACCGAATGATCGGGGCATCCCTACTTACTGCCGGGGCTTCAGGATTTGGCGGTATACTGCAAAAATCGAATCCTATGGATGAGTATTACAAAAGATTGAATGATGCAGCTAAGGCGGGTGGTACATAATGCCCGCCCCGGTGCAGCCAGTAGAAGATCAATCAGCATTCATGGCCCGTATCCACGATCTGTTTAGTGGGATAACCGGCGGCCAACAGGACTTTACTGGCGCTTTCAATGAGGCTCTACAGGCCAATGCAGGCATGCAAGGACCGACTCCCATGCCAGTACCGGGGAGAGTAGGTCCGTTATCTGGCATGGCCTCAATCTTTGCAGCTACCCTTGCCGATCAAATGGGTGCTCACGGATCGATGGCTGCCGCACAACAGAACATAGATCAGGCCAATGCTGCCAGTGATGCTGCGGCCCATGAGAACTACGCCCGATCTGAGGCATTCAATACCTCGAAGCAACTTCAGCGCATGGGAATCCTACTGAAAATTGGTGAGGCCAAGGCTGAAGCATTGGCTAGGGGCACTGACTATGCGGCCCATGAGAAACAGATTAGGGATAATATGATGATGGCAGAGCGGGCAAAGACGCTGCAGGAGAACACGGACGCTCGTCAGGCAGAGCAGGCCCATAAATATCGCATGGAAGAGATCATGGCAGCTAAGACGGCCACGGGTGCGGATAAAACTGCGGCAGCCCAAGCTGCCAGCGATAAAACTCTTATCAAATTCCAAGAAGATATAAGCAACATCAATAAGAAACCGGGGAACGTTAGTCCTGCTGGTGGTGCTGATGTATCTCTATTCCATTGGTTTAATGATAAGCATGATGCCAGGCTAAACGCTGCTGGTATTGCACAGATTCGAGGACGGTCTTCGGCTGCTGTTGCATCTGCGAATGACCCTGCTTTAAGGAAAGTTGCCTTGTCTACTTATTTAGATACTCTCCGGGATGAAAAGGGAAATGTCAATCAAAAAAGCCCTGAGTATTCCAGATTTTTTAATCTTGTCAAAAAGGTATTCCCTACGGTACAAGAACAGAATGATTTTGCTGATGAAATGGGGCTTTAATGTCAGAACTTTCTAGACTGGACCCTAATTATGTTACCGTATCAAGGATGGACCCTTCTTCCGCTGCTCCTGCGGTAAAGACATCGGGTCTTTCTAGGATGGACCCTAATTACGGAGGGGTACCAGAAGTCGCAGCGGGACCACTAGTAAATGAAAAACCAACAGGGAGTAACCCCGCCCTGGATTTTGTTAAGGGTTTCCCCGAGAACACGGGGAAGTTCGTTCAGGAGACAATCGGCGGGGGGATCAATACTGCCAAGTATATCGCGCATGATGTTCAAACATTTTCCCTTCTTCCCAAGGCCGAGGGACCAGCCAACGGACTTCGCGTTCTTAGCCAGGAGTTCCGCAAAGCTATTGGTGTACCTGTCACTCCCGAGGAGCAGAAAGCCCTAGCAACTGATGTAGCAATCTACCAGAAGTCCAATAACGTAGACCCTAAAATCATCAAGCGTCTCAATGAACTTCTGGCTGACCAACCCACAGTAGAGGAACGGCAATCTACGGATCGCGGCCTCGCCACTATTGCGGCCACAGTCGCTCCTATAGGAAAAGTAATCAAAGTTGCTACTGGACCCCTCCCTAGTCTGCTTGTGAAGATCGCGGCAGTAGAAGCCCACGGGATCGCCTCAATGGTGACGTGGGGTGCTGGTCAGAACATAGCAAACAATGAGCCTGTACAGAAAGACCTGCTCCAGAATGCGGCCATAGGTGCGGTCTTTCCGCCAGCCGGTGCTGTCATCGGAAAGACTGTTGGCCTCGGACTGCAGGGTGCTGGAAAGGTGATTGGGGGTGCGGGTGCCGTTGCTGGAACCGCAGCCGGAATGACTGCTAAAGCCATGCTCGGTGTTAAGACCTATGTAGCGGTCAGGGGCCTACTCGCCAATATGACCGACTACGTGGTACTTAATGGCGAACAAATCCTTAGAAAGAATGGACTGCACGCTACGGCGGATCAGTTGATGGCGGGAAGAGTTGCACAGCATACACAAACGGGTGAGTGGATCGCTGCTGTGACTAGGGCATTAGGCGATTTGTCCAAAGACGATCAGACATTAGTTGGGCAAATGCTGAGTGGGCAAATATCGCAAGAACAACTCTCTAAGCTGACCAAGACTGATCCCGCATTGCTTGCGGACAAGATGGAACAGGTTCGGACACTTGGGTCACATGTGGGCGATCTCCTAGAACAAGCAGGAGTGCCCGTGTTTGACCCAAGGGATGACTCCATACACCGCTTTGTTAAACGCGCAGATTGGGGTGGCATGCCCCATGTGTATGTCAACACGATTCGGTTCGTTACGGAGGGTGATCCACTTCGGGACGAAGCGATTGCCGTGTTGAAGAAGGGGCAGGGCTGGACTGAGGAAAAGGCAAAATCATTCTTGGAAGGACTGCACGCCCGGAATGCGGGGGAGGTCACGGATGTAATGACTTCTGGCAAGGGCCAGATACACGGTTCAGTAACCACGCTCGGTCGCCGCTATAATCTCCCGGGATTCGAGATCAACCCGAGCGCGGTTCTTCCCAAGTACCTAGCAACCTCTGCTAGAATGCTCGATAACATCACACGCTTCGGCGATCCCGCCCGGCCCATGCCATTTACATATGAGATCGGAGCATCGGATAGGGTTGTGGCACACACAATCCAGCATAACGGTGCTACATTTAACCTCGATCCTGCCCTCTCACCAGTAGCAACACATGGCTTCGCGGTAGCTCTGGCAGGAAAGTCCGTTCCGATAGGGGAGTTCAGCGCCGCGCACGTTGATGAGATTGCGGCACTCGCTCAAGAGTTCCGCACCAAATACCCTGGCATGAAGATCACCCTCGGGACGTGGAAAGATGGTGATGCCATCCACATCGAGGTCGGTACACTTATGCCGAACAGACGGAGTGCGATGGCTCTTGGCAACGTAGCCAAGCAGCAGTCCATTGCCCGGCTCGGGCGTGGTGGTACGCTAACTAATATCATCAAAATTCCAGCCAATAAAGATGCTATCAATCTTACTGCAGATGAAGCAAAGACCGTACTCGATAGTTGGCATCAAACTAAAGTAGGACAGCCCTTTGCCAAACCTAAAGACCTACCCAAGATTCTGAATGTCAAGACCCTATTCCCCCGGGCTTTCGATAAGCTTGAAGGGATCAATAGCAATTGGCAGCGGGATATGGCAGAAGGTGTGATTGCACGTTCACTTGGCTATGAGCATGGAGTACTTCTCGACTCTAACATAAAGGCTGGTTTGAAAGGGGTTTTAGCTTTTCAGGCTGTCAATAAGCTCGGCCTGTCTCAGATTTCACAGTTATCACAGATGCTATCACCCATTGCTATCACGGGATTCAAGCATTCATGGAGAGATTTTCTTACTCTGATGCGATCCGATCCTGCGATGGAAGATCGGATCGTCCGCAGCGGGGCCATACTTCCCGCGCTGATTAGAAACTCCGAAGCCAGCATGGGGATAGCAGGAAATGAGGCTGAAAAATCCTTGAAATATTCAGGCTTCACTTTCGCCGACACCTTCGCCAGAAAGTATTCAGTGATCCGTGGTTGGACGATGGCTTCCTGGGCTGCCGAACGGATGACAGAACTCAATAATCGGATGACCGCAATCAGCCCAGGATTTGAGAAAAGCTCTCTGCAGAAAGAACTCTTTAAAATCGAGAAGGTTATGGTTGAACGGGGCCTTGATCCGAAGGCTATTACAGCACGAGGCGGGGTGCTTACAGAGGAGGATTTCCAGAAGGCGGGCCTCAAGATGTCCACTGATGTCAACTTTTGGAGTGATGCACTGTCATTGTCACCAGCTTTTGAAAACCCGTGGTTGAAGATACTCGTGCAGTTCAAAAGCTTCGTATATCAGCAGGGTGAGTTCAACAGGAAGTACATCATCGACCCTGCATTGAAGGATGGGGATTGGGCACCGCTGGCTAAGATGTTGCCAGTGGCAATGGTGGGCGGTGAGGTTATCAATGATGTGAAGTCTTTCTTCCGAGGCAAACCTCGCAAAGAGGCCACTCGTTACTTGGACAACATACTTGCGGGCATCTCTTTGGGCTGGCTTGGAGATACTATGGTCACGGCCACAGACGAACAGAAGTTGTACTCTACTGTCGCCGGGCCGACTATCTCTGATGGTGTTGATCTAGGGTCTGGAGTGATTGCATCTGCACATGGAGATTTTACACCATTAGGAAAGAAGATTATGCAAGTGACGCTACCTAGGGTCATTCCATTTGTCGGCCCGATGGTGACACCAGCACTCGTAAATACGGCATTTCCCCCTAAGCAAAAGGCGGCGCAATGAAAGAAGAATTTGATCCGATGGGTTGGATTCTAGGCGGGGTTGGAACGATAACCCTAGCCTGGATTGGTCTAACATCAAAAACTCAAGGCCAGCACGGGGTAAAAATTGCAATCTTAGAGACTAAGTTCGATGATATAAAAGAATCACTTGGGCGCATTGAAAAGAAATTGGAGGGGGAGTAATGCCATTACCTATCATAGGTTCGATATTAGATATCGGAGAGAAATTAATCGAACGATTGATTCCCGATCCAAAACAGAAAGCTGAAGCCCTTTTGAAACTACAAGAGCTTCAGCAGTCGGGAGATTTAGCTGTCATTGCTGGTCAGAATAAGATCAATGAAATAGAAGCCGCCAGCCCAACATTATTCGTGTCAGGATGGAGGCCGTTTATCGGGTGGGTATGTGGTAGTGCTCTAGCTTTTCAATTGGTTCTCGGTCCGTTGGTGATGTGGGCCAGCACCATAGTTCACAGGCCAGTAGCCCTCCCTGTTATGCAGACGGAACTTCTAACGACCCTTTTGGTAGGCATGCTTGGCCTCGGCGGGATGCGCACTGTGGAAAAACTTCAAGGCGTAGCTTCCAAGTAATCTAGTCCTCCAATTGCCCTCTTGGCCTTCGTGGCTCTGAGGGCATTTCTATTTCCTCCGGTGGGATAAACTCGGGGACATCCCCATTGATCTCCTGCTGCTTGTTCTCATATGGACCGATGGCCCGGCGGAAGATTTCGATCTTCACGGCCTCTAGCGTCCCGAGAAGTGACACCGCCATCCAGTACCGCATCGGGCCGAAGGTCTGAACCAGCCGCATGAGCAGCCGAGTTATGACATAATTAGTGTCACCTAGCCAGGAGCTTTCGAGATTGGTTTCCTTAATGTAGTCGGCTAGTCCGTTCACATATTGATCGAGAACTTCACGCCGCTTATTTGGAATATAGGGCACGATATTCCTCCACGAAAATCCCAATGCGTCTAAGTGCTTCTTCACGGGTCATAGTAAAGGGGCCGGATTCCGAGTAGTTGTAGTCCGGTGTCCCTGGTCCCAAAGCCACGCCATTGAAGAATCGATCTGCGATCTCCTGCATGCTGACTGCTTCGGACATTGGGCTACTGATCCCCGGCTTTGCGAAGACGATATCCCCCCACAGTTCCCTGATGTCGTACCAGTGGAACATACCGCCGTTGGTAGGTCGTCCCGAGATGAGATCATAAAGAGAATTTTTACGGAGTCCCGGACCGAATAGGGCGGGCAACCGGATCACAGCGGCCTTGGGGAATTCCTCCAGAACAAAATCCTCCAGAAACTTACGATTGCGGCCGTAGGCGTGGTCCCTGGTGGCATCAATCGTCGAAATTAATACAGTGCGTTTGGCGGTCGAATGTATGAGATTTGAGGTCAGTCGTTGTATGGCCAATTGGTCATGCTCGGGTCGGGCGTTGGCCTTCCACTTGGTTCCGGGCGCTCCTGCTATGACAAGTAGATCAAAGTCTCCTTGGATTGTATCAATGTTCTTGGAGTTGAAACGGTCCGTGAACCTTTCTTTTCTATCAATCGAAGACCCCACGAATCCAGAAAAACCTATAAGGGCTCGTCTTCCTACTTGAACATCTGCCATATTCTCTCCTCTATGTAATAGATTCCACTCAGCTTCCCACCAAGTATGTGAATCACCTTTGGATTGCCTTCATCAGCTTCCCACAGGCTAGGCCGGGCATCCGTGGCCGGATCGTCAATCACCGCCCTAGTCATGTAAATACTTCGGTGCCAGGCTGGCTTACCTATCCCCTCAATGAACTCCTCCGCCGCTGCCAGCATAGCCTCAGCATGTGATCCATCGCTGGCCTCTTGATCGGCATGTAGCATCTTTGTCACATGGGTCATTTGCCAACAGGCAGAGGTAGGATAAGGGGCTGCACTCCAAAATGGCCCATCCAGCACCAACACGGCCCGGCCCTCAAGCATCGGAGGCTCAGGCATAAGCACGATCTCACAATGCCCTAGCTTAATAGGCGTCCGGCATTTCAGGTTGGAGTACGTTACATCGAATATCCAATCTGCATCAAGCTCTTCAATAATGGCTTTTCTGCCGTAGATTACCTCCACTCCTGCCATGGCAAGCTGCTCCACAAAGGCCATCTCCAGCAGATTGCTGTCAATTACAGCCTCATGTGCTAGATACTCGTAGTCCACCATGCCGGGCTTGAACAGGCCAGTCTTTACCGGATTGACTGGTAGCCCGGCCTCACCACAGAACTCCTCGAATTGTCCGGGGGTTACTTTGCTGCCCTCAGCGGCGATGGCATAAATCTGTTCCATTGGCGTTATTGCGTACCAATGGTCGATACAGAAGCGGTCAAAGCTTGCGTTCATTGCTCGGGCTGTCTCAAGGCTACGAGGGTAGTGAAAACCGCGATGAATTCTGGACTGATTCACTCGGGATGCTTCCTGCATCAGCCTAGCATTGCGCTCAATAAGAACCACCTTCTTGACTCCGGCTTTCCGTAATGCCAAGGCTACCTTGCAGCCATAAATTCCCCCACCGATTACTGCCGCATCATACTTCATATCGACGGTCCTTTTCTCCCGGCAAGCCAGAGTTAATACAGAGTATCTCTATACGGCTGATGCGGCCGCATTTGGGGCATCTAGAGGGCATATTTTCGGGGGCCATCCAATCATAATCACATTCCGTACAGACATTGACGTATAGGGGCCTGCCCTGGGATGGTTGCTTCATTACCCGCCGAAGTGCAGCCATCATAGTAGGACTATAGGGGCGTTCTGGTTTGCGCCTTGCATCTACCCGGCCATCCCAAAAGGGCTGTGGAGCATAGATCGGCTGAACTTCTCGTCCCGTGTGTTCGGCGATCTGTTCAGCCGTAGGGCGGATGATCCCTATTGTTATATGGGGCCAGATTAGGCCTGTGTCTAGGGCTTCGAGGTATCGCTTAGTCACAAAGTAATCCTCTGCCATGTTTCTACCATCATTCCACAGGGGGTTAGGAGTAACTCGGGGGAATACCATCTGCATCCCCCCGAAGTTGCCTAGCGTGATCGCCTCATGTACTCCAAGTGTTGGCTCTCCGTCAATGTCCACGGAGTACGGGCTTACCCATTGGGGCTGCATCCCATACTTCATTTGGAAAATATGTACACACTCAGGATTCAGGGCAACCACACGCCGGATGTCACCAAAGGCGTTCTTCGTATATATGTCATCGTCATCACAATGCAGCAGATGGGTGCCGGTTGCGACTGCATCACCGAGGTCGCGTTCCTCGGCACCCGAAGGATGACCAACTTCTTTCCCTGTCCGCACACTCAACTGATTCGAGAGTGTGCCCCCATTGCCCCTGTGAACGAATCGGCAAACCCGTTCCTGGTTCTTGGAATAATCTGACTTGAACTGCTGAGGTCGTCGGCTCCCCACCACAATGAGTTCGTCACTATCGTTCAACTGTCTGAGGGCGGACTCGACCGTGTTCTCTAGGGTGTGACGGCCCGCTGACGGGATAATAACTGAGAGTCTAACCATTCAAGATCATATCGCGCAGCCGCACAGCACGTCCCCCCACCTGGGTCGCCCAACGACTGTCCATCATTTCCTTCGCGGCTGTCGGCCAGTCATAGACATTTAGAGCAGCGATGAACTTCTTGAATCCCGCAAGTCGGCCCGAGCCCAGGTTGAATGACATGTTGGCCAACGCGCGCCCCCGGGCAGATGATATCTCTCTGTCCGTCCATCTTTTTACCAGAAAGTAGGCAATATCGAGAGCGGTGTCAATGTCGTGCTCCAGCAAAGCCCATGCCTCATCCCGAGTGATGATGGTCATGCGCTGAGTGGGGCCGAGAAGATGGCCCACTCCGATAGTCCATAGCCCCACACTGTCTTTGTAGGATTCAAGACGCATGCCCTCGTCACGGACTAGTTCTTTCTTAAGAAGCTCACGATTCGTCTGATCCATTTACCCCTCCGTTCCTGTGCTTCATGGCCTTTCGATCTATGCTTTTAATCAGTGTTGCCAACTTACGAACGCCCATGACGCCGCCCCATCCCATACCAATGCGAAGCCGGATGTCAGTGGCTTCTTTCATTCGATCAAGCTCCGAAGCGGGGCAAAGCACGTTATTCTTAACAGCCCAATACCGAGCCCATAGGGCTGCGATTAGGTGCTCTCGCACCACCCGCTTCCGTTCTGGTATTTGGCTTGATTTCATATGGACTTTACCTATTTTATAGATGGCCCAATGCCGGAAGCAGAGCGGGTGGCCTGGCATGGAGGATGTTCGGCATTTCTCGCACAAGCCAATCGCACGGTGCCGTTCTTTGTATAAGACTCTCCTATCCCTGGTCTGCGACATTACGTGCCTCCCTGCGCAACTCTGTAAGCCATTCATAACAAAGAGAATAACCGATTATGTCTACAAGAGAGTCCCGGTGGTCTGGCTTGTTCGTAAGACGAGAAAGCTTGACCGCAATCATAAATAAAGCGACATCCTCTTCGGTGAAATCTACCTTGAGTTTATGATTGAATACCGCATTGACAATACCCTTGGTGCGGCCAAAGTCAGACAAAGGATTGTTGTAGCTCTCCCGGCGATCACCAAAGACGAGCCGCTTGGCCTCGTCTGCGACGTTCTCGATGTATAGCTCGCCGGTACTAGCATCGTACACCGGCATCCCGACAGTCTCAGCAAGATGCTTTTCTAGCCTAGCACCTTTGGAATCCCGCCAGGATGGAAGAAGGTAGAGCCGATCCACGGCGGGGCTAAGTAAAAGAGCAACGTCACGGCGGATGTAGCTAGAATAACTAGCACTATGGTCGCCACGATCCAACTCAACAGGAGAAAGAACTTCAAAGCCTTGGGCACGATACTTGGCCGCATACTCACCAAACTCCTTCGCCCCGAAGTCGGGGAGTCCGGTCATCTTGCCGGAAA
>Ga0334722_10001243_pt1 | contig 32872 bp, 30 predicted proteins | sample C3_bottom_MG_FD_207210 | JGI IMG/M metagenome (GOLD analysis project Ga0334722, IMG submission 207210) | Sediment microbial communities from Yellowstone Lake, YNP, Wyoming, USA - C3_bottom | ecosystem: Environmental > Aquatic > Freshwater > Lake > Sediment | place: USA: Wyoming | collected... | reverse complement strand
CGCGCTCGCAATCGCGTTATTGCATTTAGGACAGTTCATCAAAGCCCTCCCGTTCGCTGCCGCAGTTGAAGTTATACAATACTATCATAAGATTAACGCGTTGTGAAGGGTTGTTCTGAACGAATATTTTTACTGTTGCGCGTAAGGCCTGTTTATGTTATTCTGCTGCCTGTTATGCGCAAGGCATTGTCAGCCTGCTGTTTCGCTGTTTGGACAACATCCACCAAAGGAGCGGATTCATCCTCATAAAACTATGGCACTCTTCCCTAAAAAAATAGATTTTTTTGTGCAGTTCGACCGGGCGCTCGAGAACCTTTCGCGGGCGGCCAATGTGCTCGTGGACATGCTAAACAATTTCGACACGTTTGAGAAAAAGGCAAAAGCCATCTACGAGTTCGAGCAGGAAGGCGACATGCTCACGCACGACATCATGAAGGACCTGAACAAGACCTTCCTTACGCCCATCGACCGCGAGGACATTCACGCGCTTGCGTCGCGGATCGATGATGTTCTTGACCTGATATGGGCGGCGGTGGACAGGATGGTGGTGTATAAGATCGAGAAACCGACCCCGGAAGTCATTTCCATAGCAGAGGACCTGCAGATGACGGCGGACGTGCTGATAAAGGCGCTCCGGGAGCTCCGGGGGAAGCAGTATTCGCGTGTTCAGGAGCACTGCATCGAAGTCAACAGGCTTGAGAACCGTATCGACCGCAAGTACCGCGACGCGCTGGGCAAACTCGTCAACAGCGATAACGACCCTGTGTATATCATCAAGTGGAAGGACATCTACCAGCTTTTCGAGGACGCCTCGGACCGCGCGGAAGATATCGCCAATATTCTTGAAACCATAGTGCTCAAATATGCCTGAAGTACTGGTCCTTATCATCGTACTGGCGGTGCTCTTCGATATCGCTAACGGCTGGCATGACTGCGCAAACGCCATCGCCACGGTGGTATCGACCAAGGTCCTCTCGCCCCTGCAGGCGGTGGTTCTCGCGGCGACCATGAACATCGCCGGCGCGTTTCTCACCACGGCAGTGGCCAAGACCATCGGCACGGGCATCGTGGATCCCGCGGCTATCACGGACGCGGTCCTGATTTCCGCGCTGCTTTCCGCCATCTTCTGGAACCTCATCACGATCCTGATGGGCCTGCCGGTCAGCTCTTCCCACGCGCTCGTCGGCGGCCTCATCGGAGCAACCGTGGCGCAGGGAGGCGCGGCGCTCCTGAACATCGGCGGCATTATGAAAATCCTGATGTCGCTCCTCATTTCCCCCGTATTCGGCATCGTTTTCGGATATTTGTTCATGAAGCTCATTCTGCATTACTTCGGTCAGCTCTCACCCGGAGTCATCGGCAGATACTTCGGCAGGGCCCAGATACTCTCTTCGTCGTTCATGGCTTTCGGCCACGGCTCCAACGACGCACAGAAGTCCATGGGCATCATCACCATGGCGCTATTCGCTTCCGGCAAGATAACGTCCCTTGAGGTGCCGACCTGGGTTGTTCTCACCTGCGCCCTGGCCATGGGTTTCGGCACGCTCTTCGGTGGATGGAAGATCATCAAGACCCTCGGACATAAGATGCTGAAGCTTGAACCCATTCACGGCTTTGCAGCCGAGACCGCATCCGCCGGCATTATCATGGCGGCAAGCTACTTCGGCCTTCCAGTAAGCACAACCCATGTTGTGTCGACCGCAATCCTGGGCGTCGGCGCTACGAAGCGCCTCTCCGCCGTACGCTGGGGCCTGGCAGGCAAGATCGTGATGGCCTGGGTGCTCACGCTTCCGGTTTGTATCCTGATGGCCTGGGGGATTCAGAGGGCTTTAACGTATTATCACCTGGGATAAGGGTGGCGGGATACATTGACGCTGCTAACAGCTTTTCATCGTCATTCCTGATATTTTTCTTGTGTCCCTTCCCCGGAACCTTCCCGCTTTTATCCGTTCAATGAAATTCTCATACGTTACCGCATCGTCAAACTCGGTGAAACACGACCCGGCGTCCCGGGCGGTGTGCGCATCGGAGCCGCCCGTACAGGGGAGCTTCAGCATTTCCGCCGCTGCCACGGCCTTCACGTTGAAAGCGTGCATGTTGCATCCGTTATAGCCCTCCAGGGCCGAGAGACCGTCCACTGTCAGGACAGTATCTCCGAGGCTGTTTACTGAGCGATAGGGGTGAGAAGGGATCACCACGCCTCCCTCCTGGTTCACGACCCGGATGATGTCCTTCACCGGCGCGTATTTGATCGAGAGAGTGTCCGTATCCACTCCAAAGATGAGGCAGTGACCTTCCTGGGAAGAAAACTCCACGCCCCTAAGCACCAGGATCCGGTCCCCGTACTTTTCCCTCAGCAGCTCGGCATGTTCCGAGGCCCCATAGGAATAGTGTTCGGTGAAAGCGAGGCCGTGCAGACCCAGCTCAATGGCCCGGATTATCGTTTCCTCCGGCTCGGAGTTGTTGTCACCGCTGTATTTTGAGTGAACGTGCAGGTCGATCTTGTATTTCATAAAAACCTTTGAAGTTAATTATGATGCAATCTTAATAAAGTTCTGCCTCACACAAGGCCATGAAGTCGAAATTCTTGTTCACTCAACCAGCTTATCGGTTTCTCTCAATCTCAAGGCCATCTCCCTCAGCATGTCAAGAATGAAGTCGGGGAATTCGTTCATAAGGTTGATAATGTTTTCATTGCTGATAGCGACCAGCTCGACATCCTCGAGTGCGATGGCCGTCGCCACTCTGGGGGCGGTCAGCAAGAACGACATTTCTCCGAAGTATTTACCCTCCCGGATCACCGCGATGGCCCTGCTGTTTTTCCAGATGGCCACGCTCCCCCGCCGCACCGAGAACATCTCGCTACCTTCATTTCCCTCGCTGAAGATAACCTCGCCCTTTGTATAGCGGACCGTGTATTTTTCGATAACCGAGGCCGGCACATTTTTCTCGCCCTCCATCATTTTCTTTATGAAGATCGTCTCTTTTCTGTTGAGGCCCGCCGCCAATTCCGCGCCGAACAGAAACACGGCAAGGGAAACGTATATCCAGATGATGACCACGAAGAGCGATTTGAAAGAACCGAAGGCAACGCCGTAGCCCGGGTTGTACATCAGGAAGATATGGAAAACCGGCCTTATTGCGAACCACAGGAGAGCCGTTATCAGCGCGCCCGCAACGAGAAGGAGGGCAGGTATCCGGGGAGAAAAAAGGAAGTACAGCGAGAAGACGACCGTCGCGACAAAGAAAAAAGGCGCCACGCCCACTAGATATGCGGGGAGTTGATGCAGCGGTCCCGTTTTTTCGATCAGTCTCAGTACAATGCCCGCCACGGCGATCGCGGCTGATCCGACAAGAAAAACAATGGTGATGGCGACATCGAAAAGCTTTTCCAGCAGGAACGGTCTGGATGGCTTTTTTCTGAAGATCGTACCAAGAACCAGTCTCATATCTCCCACCAGGGGGGTGATGGTCCAGAGGAGAACAAGGCTGTTCACCAGACTGATGGTCCTTCGATGGGCCGCGATGAAACGGACCTCCCGCAGAATGTCCTGACTGTAGGCGGGGATCAACTGTGTCAGGAGCGTCTGCGTCCTGGAGAAAGCCTCGGCCGAAGACCCTATCGCCGCGCCGAGCAGGGACGTAAGGAGAAACAGCGCGGGGATGAGCGCAAGCGTGGCGGAAAAGGCGAGTGACGAGGCCGCGGTCAGGTCGTTGTTCCTCGTGTACGAAACAAACGCTCCGGAAAGGACAATCCAGGATTTTTTTAAAAAATCTGCGATAAATGTTTTCATGTCCAGGTCCCGTATCTGCGGAAACATCGTATCAGTAGCGCGTGTATATTGACGCGCGGGATGGAGCAATAACGACGAAAGCCATTATAGAGGGATGACAGAAAAATTGCAAGCAAGAGGGCTGATAGTCGCGCAAAACTACGCACATGACCTCGGGCAAAACAAGTGTTGATTATGAACGGGAAAAGTGCGATAATAAAAAATAACAAATAAGAATTATACGAAGAGGCGGAATGGTCATGCCGCGACGGCGCGCGTGTCCGGCGCCTGGTTTATTGGGCGCAGTGCCCACGGAAAGTGAAAAAATGAGCAACAAACAAAATTATCGGGAAAAGCTGGAATTAAAAAAGAACACCATGCTCGCAGCCGGTCTTGTTTCAGAACGCTATCCTGAAGTTTCGAGCATCGTGTTTCATATGACCTATTACCAGAAAACAGCGGATCCTGTCCTGATGACCCGCACGGTGAACTTCATCCCCGCCCACTACGCCTGTTTTCATATGGAATGCATGAAAGACGAATGCAGTGACGGCGGTTTTGATCTGGCCCCGGTGGTGGCCGGTCTGGTAAAGGGCCGCTGTAAATCGGTCAAAGGGAAGATCGTTTGCAGCGGTAAAAACGAGTCCCTTTCCGTCGGCCACGCCAGTATTGCCTACGAAGTCAATATTCAGTATAACAAACAGAGTAAATAGAACAGAAGCCGCGGCGTAATACGAAAAGCCTTCGGAAAGTTCGATGTGATATTTTTGTTTGAGGCCCGTCCTCTCGGAATTATTAATTCCGAGAGGACGGGCTTTTTTGTTCGATCGGGGATAGAGCGAGGTACGTAGGGATTTGGTATTTTCGAGGAGGGGCATGCCCGGCAGCCGAAAGATCTAAAAGCTGCGATCAATGCTGCTTGCGATCAGAAGTCTGAACAGCAGTTTCTGGCGGCCTTCTTCGGACAGTATCGAATTGTAGTTTTCCCAGAGCCTGTTCGATTCGTCCCAGTTTCCCCGGGCCGCTGATCCAAGCATCCCGGTTGCGACGAGAAACTGCACGGCGGGCAACGGCAGGCGCTGTTCGGTTTCAAGTAATATTCGCGCCATTTTTGCCATTGCTGCGCCGTCCCGCTTTCCTACTGCCCGGAAAAGCGAGATCCAGTCTTTTTCCTTATTGGTGAGCAGGCGGGCATATTTCCCCGTTTCAAGTTTGTTCCAGATCGTTTCAAGCTCGGCAGACCCCAGGTATGGAATTATATTCAGGGCCGTGTTATAAAGACAGTTCATCCGTGTGTCCGGTTCCATTCGAGCGTTACCTTCAAAGAAAAATGTCCTGAGCGTCGTGGCCCGCTGTTTGACGTCGGCTGGGATTTCTCCGTACTTCGGGGCAAAATTCCCATAAATGAAATAATCGCGCAGCGCCATTGCAATAAACACCGATTTCGACGTGGCGAAGAAGGGTGAGGGCGTTACCATTGTCTCCCCCGGTGAAAACGCATTGACCGATAATAACTCCATGACCGGCATGGCGTCATGAGCCAGGGCGATGATATCGGTCGCATTTGCGTTCAGAAATCTGGCCTTGACCGCATTCTGGTCGAGAACAGGGAAATAATCCGAGTTGGCCCGCATGGGAAAGGTCCTGAGTAATCTATCCATGATCCGTTTGCCGCCTATTTTCCGGACCTCTATATCATTGATTCTGTTAATGAGGATATTGCTCAGCGTCTTCGCGATTTCAGGCATCTTAAGCAAGCCCGGGTCCAGGCGCTGCATCGTTCCTTCCTTCCTGGCGACGATCAAAAGAGTGGCGTCGTTTGCAGCGTAGAGGTCGTAGTCCGCGAAGTTCAGCGTCAGCGCTTTTATAATTGACGCGATCAGTTCCATATTCGTATCCGTCAGCTGCACCCACTGGACAAAAAGGCCGTCTCCGCTCATATGGCGCTTTATCATTGAGTAGAATTCATCGGTGAACAGATTTGAGATGCCGCTTACCCAGGGATGGGAAGGTTCCGAGATTATGATGTCGTATTTTTCGTTATGGGAGGCGAAGAAACTTTTTGCATCGTCAATATATATTCTACTCCGGGGGTCCGTATGCGCCAGCCTGATCCTGTCCCCGAATTGTTTTGACGCTTCGACCATTAATTCCTCGATCTCTATCGTATCGACGTGAGCCAGCAGGTTATTGCATAGCAGTGTATGGGTGGTTAGGCCGGTCCCCAGTCCTATGTTGGCCACGTTTCTGGCATTCGGGTTGAGCGCCATCGGTATGACTGCCGTGAGGACCATGGTATCCTCGTCGGGGCTGTGCTGTCCGTGGGGGTCCATATTGATCGCCGCATCGGACTTGCCGTTTGTACGCAGACTCATGAATCCGTTATCGTGCGTTGCAACGCTGATTGTTGCGGTTTTCCCGTCCTTATGGTAGAAGATATCGGTGTTGTCCAGGCTGAATATATTTCCGTTGAGATAAACTCCAGAGTCCATTTTGTAGAGGTCCGCGTGAACCGAAATAACCGTGAGCATCGCCGCGCAGAAGCAAATCGCTGCCGCCGGGTATTGCAGGCGAGCCGTCTCATTTCCGGAGGAAAGCTTCCACAGCAAAAAAAGTCCGAGTGCCATGTCCAGCCCGGCGCCGAATGCTATCATACCTTTCAAGCCGAAAAAAGGCATGCCGAGATGCACCGCGAAAACCATCCCGAGTATTGCGCCGATGGTATTTGCGGCATACACAGCGCCGATACTTCCTTCGCCGTGACCCTTTTTCAGCAGGATATACGTGATTAACGGGAGGATCGTTCCCGCGCAGAAGGTCGCGGGCAGCATGACCGCCATTGCGATCGCATGGCTTGAAACATTGAAGAGGAGGTATCCTGCATCCGTTCTCCCGATGGTTTTCAGTATCCATTGCATAACATTGAAGGATTGATCGTATAACCGCAGGGTTGCAACGGCCAGAAAACCCATGACAATCTGCATCACGACAAGGTGGCTGACGGGATTATAGACGTTGTCGAGCCGTCGCTTGATCCATGCGGCGCCCAGGGCCAGGCCCAGAATAAACGCGCTTAACATCAGCTCAAAGGCATGCGTGGTACTGCCCAGAACAAGGCTCAACATTCTCAGCCAGCCGATCTCATAAATAAAGGACGAGGCCCCGGTGACAAACGAAGCGAACAGATATATCAGGCAGGAGTCGATTTTTATGAGTTCCGCATAGCTCAGCGCTTTCGCGGGAACCGTGAACGGGGCGCTCGCTGCTGAGCCAGGCTGCTTTTCTCTGATCAGGAACCAGACGCACAGGGCGATCAGGATATTGATCGCCCCGCCAATTCTTATGGTGCCCGGAAGGCCGACCATGCGAATCAGGAGAAAACCGCTGGCCAGAACTCCTATGGCGGCCCCCAGGCTGTTGAGGAAATAAAGCCGGGAAATGGACTTGCCGGGATTATCCGGAAACTCTCTCAGGAGGCCCGCGCTCATCAGGGGGAAGGGCATGCCTATCAGGATAGACTGAGGCAGGATCAGCAGGGCGGAAAGCAGCCATTGATACGTCGAGGCCCCGGAGGTTGAAAGATGCGGAATTACCGAGTAGAAGGAGAAACGGACTATTGCGTCGAAGGCGGTGTGAAAAACCAGCGCGAAGATTCCGATGATTGCCTCTACAAGCGCATAGTACAGGAAAAGATTGTTCCACCCGAGGGAATACCTGCAGCAGATCCATGAGCCGATGGACATGCCGCCCATGAAAATGACCATGACAAGGGTCTGGGCAGGGGCGGAATGTCCGAGAAAAAGTTTTATATAATGAGACCAGATGGATTCATAGATGAGTCCCGAAAATCCGGAAAGTGCAAATAAAAGAAAAAAAATGTCACGACGCTTTGAGATCATTTCCCACCCCCATTTCTCAGGGCTATTATAGCAGACCTGCCGCCGGAAAGACCACGATAATATGGATATTACGCTGTTTCTTTCCGGAGTCAGAGGGAGAAATTTACAGCAGATAAAAAGAGGCAGGTGTACCTGTCAGGCGGAGAGCGATTTTGCGAAGTAAATCTCTTATGCAGTGCACCGCATAAGAGATGAGTATTTTCAAAGGATGCCTTACTCCGGGAAAGGGAAAATAAAAGGGCAGCCTTGTGAGGCTGCCCGGCATTACCGTATAAGGTTTATTTCTCCAGGCCCGTGCGGAACGCATAAAGCCACATGATGTGGCTTTTCTCTTCATTGATGACCTCGTCCACGACCTCTTTTTCCTTTACGACAGACCGAAGTTCCATGAAGTAGAGCAGAGTCTCCTTTTCAAAACCGAGGGCGAATTTTACGGCGTCCTGCGAAGTCTGCAAATGGTCCATGGACGGCAGGGCCTTGCCCCTGCCGAGAAAAAACTCGGATTCTACAAAGGCCCGCATGTAGTTGCTCACCTCTTCCCACTGGACCGGCTCCGTGCCGTGCTTCGCAACCAGGTCCTTCAGGCCGATGAAGGTTTTTTCGTGCGTCAATTCCTTGCTCGCGAGCGTGGTGAAGAGTTTGGCAAGGGAGGCGTCTTTCCTGAATTTATCCGCCATCGAGGTGTAGAATTGATATCCCAGCTTTTCCGTCTGGATCGCCATTTCCATGATTTCGTCGATCGAATATTTATTCATGCGTGTCTCCCTCGTGTAATAGAATGAAGCAGGTTTCAATTTTGCTGATAATAAAATAATAGCTTGTCGCCTGAAGGGTGTCAACCACATTTTTCACGGGTCGACGTTCCGCGGGGCTTTCATGTTGACAAGAGCGCGCCATTTTGCTACATTTGCGCGGTATTCAAGCGGCACGAATAAGCTCATACCGGGAAATTATCAGGAGGGTATCATGGGGGAGAAGCTTGCGGTGGTGATCGGCGGAGGTCCGGCGCCGGGGATCAACGGCGTGATCAGCGCCGTTACGTTCGAGGCGGTGAAGCAGGGGCTTGAGGTGGTCGGCATCACCGATGGTTTCAAGTGGCTGTCAAAGGGCGATACGTCGCAGACGATCAACCTGGGGAACGGCGAAATATCCCGGATCCATCTTCGCGGCGGTTCGATCCTGCGCACGTCGCGCGAAAATCCGACGAAGAGCCCGGAAAAGATGGCCAATGTGGTCAAAGCCCTGAACAGCCTCGGGATAAAATATCTCGTGACCATCGGCGGCGACGATACGGCTTACACCGCGACCCGTGTTGAGCAGGAGGCCGGCGGAAAGATCGCTGTCTGCCATGTGCCGAAGACGATCGATAACGATCTTCCACTTCCCCACGGCATTCCGACCTTCGGGTTCGAAACAGCGCGCCAGCTGGGGACCCAGCTGGTCGAGAACCTCATGGAAGATGCTCGCACCGCGGGCAGGTGGTATTTCGTGATCGCCATGGGCCGCTCGGCCGGCCATCTGGCGCTCGGCATGGGCATGGGAGCGGGAGCCACCCTCACGCTCATTCCCGAGGAACTGGGAAACAAGATATCTCTGAACAAGGTCGTCTCCATTCTCGAAGGAGCCATTATCAAGCGCCTTTCCTACGGCAGGAATCACGGCGTGGCCGTGATAGCCGAAGGCGTGGCAACGCGGTTCGATCCGGAAGAGCTCACGTTCCTCAAGGACGTGCCGCTGGACGACCACGGAAATATCCGCCTGGCCGAGATTCCGATCGGCGACATGCTGAAAAAGCGGGTGGTTGATGAACTCGCGGCCCTCGGGCTCAAGACCACTGTTATCGCGAAGGACATCGGCTATGAGCTGCGTTGCCAGCCGCCGATCTCCTACGACCGGGAATATACCCGTTATTTGGGCTACAGCGCCGTGAAATTCCTGGTTTCAGGCGGGACAGGCGCCATGATCATGCTGAAGGACGGTGTTTGCCATCCGATGAAGTTCGCTGACCTCGTTGATCCCAGGACCGGCAAAACGCGCATCCGCATTGTGGACATCAAGGCTGATGATTATCTGATGGCGCGGAGGTATATGATCCGTCTTGAGAAGGAAGACATGGAAGGCGAAGCCTTGAAGAAACTGGCGGCTACGACGAAGCTGAGTCCGGAGGAGTTTAAAAAGCGGTTTTCAATCGCGGTCAGTTAAACAGGCATGGTTTATCGGGACAGATAGACGGAGGTTCATGGACCGTGGATAGTTTGCGAAATGCTATCCGCGATTTTATTTTTACAGGGGGATCCTTTTTTCCCGCGCGATGTTTCTGATGATGATCATGGCGTTGTGCAGGCGCTGGAGCTTCATGTTCCGCGTTCTGAGCATAGCCTGATTGGTGAGGTCGATCTTCTCGTTCCTTGTGCCGGTCAGCGCCTTGTTGAGGTATTCGTAAAGTTCCTTGATCATGTCCTTGTCGAATTTTTTCAGGAAGAGCGGGTTTACAGAGACGAAGCCTTCGGCCACGTCAACGGCGATCACCCGCATGCTTTTGCCCCTGAATCCGCTTTCGGCCATGGGTTCCCCTAATTTTTCCGACAGGCTTTGATCGCCTTCTCCAGATGTTCCTGCTTTGCCAGCACGAGGTCAATGAGACGTTGCAGTTCTGTTTTGTCCGCGCCTTGCCGGACCTTTTCACGGAGCGCCAGGAGGTCCACGGAAAGGTCGCGCGCGGCGCTCTGGATAAGTGAGTGGGACTTTCTGGTGAATTCGCTCAGGTTGCTGATCGCTTTTACCAGGTCCTTGAGCATCGGATCGTCGGAGTCTCTGAGCCTCAGGGAAACGGCAGCGTCGCCCTCGGCCAGGTGCTCGATGGCCCTGCGAATCCTCACCATGGGACCGACGAACTTGTGGGAATAAATCGTCCCCACGATGCCGATAAAGACCAGGAGCGTGACGAGGGAGATGGGAAGAAATACGGGGAGTTCCACGATCTCCGCCAGTTTCTGGAATACCCGCAGCAGGAGCGTGTATGCGACGAGGAGGAAGATAAGGAACAAGAGGAAGCGGGACTGCGGCCCGGCGGCGCTCATGTATCCTTTGCCCCTGCCCAGCAGTGTTCTTTTCCTGGTTTGGGCCGTGTTTATCTGATCCGGCATACTCTTTTGACAACACTCCTCAATCCGCAATCCGCTGGTAAAACAATGGCTGAATTATACTGAGAAATACCGGTCCGGTCAAGGCATTAATTTAATCTTGAAGTACGGGAATGCGTATGGTAGAGTCTCTCCATGCCGCTCGTTGATCCGCACAACCGATACATCGATTATCTCAGGGTGTCCGTCACCGACCGTTGTAATCTTTCGTGTGTCTACTGCAGGCCGAAAGCGCGGATGACCGGGCTGGCCCACCGGGAAATTCTCCGGTACGAGGAGCTGCTCCGTATTGTTTCCGTGGCCGCTTCTCTGGGGATAGCCCATATCAGGATCACCGGCGGCGAGCCGCTGGTGCGGCGGGGGATTCTGACATTCATCGCCGCGATCAGGGACATACCCGGCATTACGGACGTCAGCGTCACCACGAACGGCGTGCTCCTTGAGGACATGGCGGAAGGGTTGCGGGCGGCCGGTATCGACCGCCTGAACGTCAGTCTGGATTCCCTGAAAGCGGTGAAGTTCGCCGGGATAACCGGGAGCGATACCTGGAACAGGGTCTGGCGCGGCATTAACCGGGCCGAGCAACTCGGTTTTCATCCCATCAAGATCAACATGGTCCCGATCAGGGGCGTGAACGACGACGAAGTTGCGGCTTTCGCACGTCTGACCCTCGACCGCAGCATTCATGTGCGATTCATCGAGCTCATGCCCATCGGAGCGAACGACCGATGGCGCACTGATGTCTGCGTTACCTCCGCCGAGGTGCGCGCCCGCATCGAGCATGAGTTCGGCCCCCTCGCGCCGGCGGTTCCCGGAAAAGGCGCGGGGCCTTCAGCCAATTTTCAGGTCGCGGGCGGCCGGGGTGTGATCGGGTTCATCAGTCCCATCTCCAGACATTTCTGCGAATCGTGCCGCAGGCTCAGGTTGACCGCCGACGGCAGAATACGGCCCTGCCTGCTTTCGGACACCGAGATAGACATAAAGACCCCATTGCGGGGCGGCTGCGATGACCAGGAACTGGAACGCCTGCTCAGGTTCGCGCTCGAAATCAAACCCCAACGCCACTATATCACCGAAGCGTCAGGAGGGTGTTTTGAGAGGACGATGTCGAGGATAGGAGGATAAGAAGTACAAATTTCAAACTGCAAACTTCAAATAACAAATAAGCGCTGATAACCAGGCACCAGGTGTCAAACGCTTGGTCTTTGGATATTATTTGTATTTTGGTGCTTGTAATCTGGAATTTGCTTATTTCATGTAATTATGACAAAACTCACTCACTTCGACGAAGAGGGCGCGGCGCGCATGGTTGATGTTTCCCGGAAAAAGGAGACAGCACGCGAAGCCGTGGCAGCGGGACGGGTCTTCATGCAGGCGGACACCCTGAAGCTTATCCTGGACCGCAAGGTATCCAAGGGGGACGTTTTCGGCGTGGCCAGGGTCGCTGGGATCATGGCCGCCAAAAAGACGCCGGAGCTTATCCCCCTGTGCCATACGCTGAATCTTTCTTCCGTGGAGCTCGCTTTCGATCCGGACGAGCAGGCCTCGTGCGTGAACATTCTCGCCACGGTCAGGACGACCGGCAGGACAGGCGCGGAGATGGAGGCGCTGACCGCGGTTGCCGCCGCGGGGCTTGCCATGTATGATATGTGCAAGGCGGTCGACAGGGCCATGACCCTGAGTGATGTCCGGCTCGTGAGTAAAAGCGGCGGTAAAAGCGGGGTTTTTGTGAGAACATGAAGCATATTATCCGGTTCCATTGTTTTGATATTTCCCTCCTGACCTCTATTCTTAATTTATCCGCTTAATCTATTTTTGCAAAGATCGGGCATAATTTCCGAAACATGCAACTGCTCGATAATAAAGAATAATAATAAAGTCAATACCCCAAAAATACCCCATAAAAATTGTGAATATTGCTTGACAAAACGCGTATATATCAGCTAAGCTTTCTACACTTTCAGTATCCAGGCTTTTCTGTTCTTTCCTGCCGCAAGTTTCGGCTTTCCGAAAACGAATCTTTAATGTCTTGCTCTGTAGATTTTTATCTTTCGTGAAAGGAGGGCGCTGTTTCTTATCCTGTTTCATTATTACGGCTTCCTGCATATTACAGGAATGCTGAAAAAATCATAGGAGGTACATACATGAGAAAGGCAAGCTACGTATTGTTGGCAGCAGTATTATTATTCAGCCTTGTCGTGGTCGGGTGTGATAAAAACAACTCGAGCACGAACAACAGTTCATCCGCCATCGGGACGACCAACCCGAAGGGGACCGTGCAGGGCTTCGTGCGCGACCATGCGACGAACGTTCCGATCGCAAACGCCACGGTGAGGTTGTATGCGACCGGTGAGCGCGTCACGACAACCAATGCCAGAGGATACTGGTACTTCGCGGACGTGCAGGCGGATGACGGAGATATGGGCAACACTGTATTCTACAGTATAACGGCCCCGACTGCGTCACCTGATTATTTAGAAATGATGGGCCAGGTGGATCTGAATGAACAAGTCGGCTACTCGAACGGCACCAATGTCGGGCAGACCAACTCGCTCATCACCGTAAACGACTACATGGTAAAGACCGCGACGATAACCGGTTTTGTAACGGACGGCGCTACCGGCAAAGGCATCAACGGCGCTTCAGTGATACTGAACCTGTCCACAGGCTCTCAACTCAGACCGTCCGGCAGCAACGCGTTTATTATGGTCGCTCCCCAATACCTGGCAACGACCACGACGAGCACGGCGAGCGGCGCGGCAGGTGCGTATCAGATGTCGGTGCCCGCATTGTATCTAAACAGCGGGTACTTCGGCGCCTATGCTTCCGGGTATGAATACGGCACCATGGCAGATGTCAGCGACCTCAACCTGCAATATGCCAGCAGCGCTGTTGCCGACTACCGGCTTACGCCGGTCGACACTAACCTCGGCCTCGTGGTGGCCCAGGTCACAGTTGCATCAACAGGCAAGGACCTGTTGATCCTGCGCGATGCCTCGGGCTCCGCGCCGGGCGGCGCCACGCCGAACATCGACCTGAGCGGCGCGACCCAGATGATGTTCAGCCTCATCTTTGACCAGGCGGTGAACACTGCGCAGTTCTTCAACGACAGCATCATACTGCGCGACAGTGCCGGCAATACGGTCTTGCCGAGCATGACTGCCGTGTGGTCCAATGCCTATTCTGTCACCCTGACAGGAGATTTTGACCTGAAAAAGTTTACGTCAGGCACAACATATCAGCTCAGGACCAACAGGGCTATCTATGCGAAGACCGAAAACACGACCATAGCAACGGCCACCAACCTGGTCCAATTCCGGGCGAGCAACAGTTCTCTGGCGCCCACAAACCCGACGCCGGCCGTCTATCTTACTCCGGGTACCTATGATACCTCAATCATGGCGCACAACGGCGTGCTCAGATACCTTGCGTCGGATCCTGCCTACCTGAACCTGAACAACATGGTCACGACCGCTTCGAACTATACGGGCATCGGCGAGCGGTTCACCAAGACAAAGTTTACGTTCGATAGCAACGCATACACAACTGCGTTGGACCTGGTTGTGCCGCGTACCCAGGCCAATGTTGATGCGAGCAGCATTACGTTGTACTTCAGAATAGTCAACCAGGGTTCAGGAGAGGTCCTCAGGAATTGGAGCACCCTCAACTCAACGGGAACGGTTGCTGTGAATGATGACAATATTGTTTATACGAACATCCAACCCATTGCGACCAATCTCTTCCCCTACGATGTTGCCGGCAATACCGACGCGAACCTTAGGTACGGCAACCGCCTTGACTTTGCGGCTACAGTCAAAGACACCCTCGGCGTCGAATCTGCCATTGACGAGGCAAAGGCACTTCAACTCCGCGACGCACGGAACCCTGAACTGGCGAACACAAGCCTTGCCTCACGCCAGTACAATAACGCCGACATCGATTTCTCGGAGCAGATGAATACCACCGCTGGTGTCAGTGTTACGAACCTGACCAACTCCGGGTTGTTCACTTCTGCGCCAATATGGGATGTCGCCGGAACAACTGCATACTTGAATGCAAGCGGGGCCGCGACCGCCTCGATCTACGAAACCGGCGCAGTTGGTGTTGACACCATCAGTGGAGCGGTGATAACGTTCAATGCCGCCGGTGATGCTGACAAATTCTTCCAGAACCAGGTGCTTCGCATCAGGTATGCAGACAGCACAGAGGCCACCCTCACGGTAAGCGCTATTGATACCGCGGGCAACGCCCCGACGATCACGCTGAGCGGATCGCCGGATACCATGCGGTACAGTACCACCGTGCCGTTCACGATTTTCGTTGACAAAACAACGACGCTCCGTCCCCCTGTCAGATGGACCGGATTAAATCTGGTGAACGGGAACACCACGTTTACCGCTGGCGCAGGTATGCAGCTCACGGTTGGCGACAAGATCGTGCTGAGGTCTTCGACAGCCGCCAACCCGCCGGGCATGACGGACACCAGCGTGACCGTTGTGGATTATGCTTCAGCGGGCGGCACCTTGTTGACAACGGCTGTTGCAGGCGATGCCAGCACAACATATGATATCGCCATTTTCGAGGGCGACGTATTGCAAATCACCGCATCAGACGAGGCTGGAAACTCACTCCACGGCGACGCAAATGAAATGCTCAAGGACGTGAACAACGTCTATGGGGCAGGAGCAAACGCCGTGCTTATCAGGTAGTAATCTTAACGCAGTGTCGTATTTCTATCAGGCCGCCCTGGAAGGGGCGGCCTGTTTTTTATCACTTCTTTGCGCGAGGTTGTGGCAATACTATGAAACGGACTCATTTTTTTCTCATTTCTTTTTTGTCGTTGGCCCTGTGCCTTTCATCATGCAGCCGGCATCAAACAGACTCTCCCCAGCGACTCCAGTCCCTTCGCAAGGAATTAGAAAAAGACCTTCTCCTGGCCCGGAGCGGAAAAGGCGGGAACGTGGAGGAACTGCGCAAACGAATCGCGGGGAAGTACAAAGAGGCGTTTGCCTCCGAACCCAATCCCCAGGCGCGGACCCAATATCTCCTTAGCGAAGCCGGGCTCGTATCGTCCCTCCCGAAAAGCTCCGTACATAATAATTATCATCAAAGGAACCTGATAAACAATTTCGGGAAACAGGGAATAAAGCTTTCCGGAGACCTGCTCCGGTCGCGCCGCCAGGACCCGCGGTGGAGCATGCGGGACATGGCCGGAGCGATAAGCCTGATGGATTCCCGAAAGGACGAAGCGCCCGGCAGTCCCGAGGCGGAGCTGGCCCTGGCCCGGACCTATCTTGTCCTGGGCCGTACATCCGCGCTTCTCAACCTTGCGCGGAATCAGTGGGGCATGACCGACCTCAAGGGTGATTCGCTTTACGGCCTTTATCCCCCATTTTTCGAGGGGCTCGGGGACAAGCCGTATGAAACTCTCCGCAAGCGGCGCTCCGACGATGCGAATGTAAAACTGAAAACGTTTCGGCAGTGGCTGCGCAAGGCGTCGACTAAACCGAGTGACGAGACGATTAAACTGTCGTTTTCGTTCCAGGGAAAGCCGCTCAAGGGTGTGCACGTGCTTCTCTTCCCCGAAGAGAACCCGCGGTATTTGGCCCAGCGGCGGCCCTATGCCGCGCGGTACCCCGGCGCAGTCATGTATGACTGGGCCATGTTCGGGAGCGAGCCGGTTCCGGACGGCACGGATTCCATCGCGGCGGTATTTCCCCTCCGGTGGGCCGTGTCCGGGGACAACGGTGCCATTGTATTCGGCGATCTGCCCGCCGGCAAGTACCGCGCGGGAGACGTGCTTTATGATGAGGCGATCTTTAATGACGCATGGCCGAACCATGCGCCTGACACCTCGCTGCATGACGTAACGTTCCTGGCCCTGAAGGACAAGGCGACAGGTTCTTTCCCGGAGATACGGTTTGTCCGCGCGCCGATGATTGAGGCCGATGAACTGCAGTTTGTTTCTCCCGACGATAAAACGCTCCGCTGGAAGCTGCGGACTCCCTCCGGGTGGGGCGGGAAAAAGGTCATGTACCGCGTGATGGTCCAGCCCGCGCTTTCGGCCCGGAGGTTCGCGGAGGAGCTGGACGTCTGGTCAATCCGCGCTGTCGAGGTCAACGAGCCCGAGGCGCAGCTGAGCAGGTTGATGCCTGGCCTGCAGGAAGGGCTATACCGTTTCAAGATCGCCATAATGATGAATAATTCCGTTGTGCACGAGACGAATACCGGTCTGCTCGTCGTCACCAGGGGCCTCGTGGCCGGGATGAAGGAAAGCCTCGCAAAACTTCAGGAAGCAATGGAAAGCGAGGAAGGACTGAGGGCGTTCGGGAAGACCTCCACACCCGGCTTGTTGTCATGGTATGCAAAGACGGAGCTCTTGACCGTGCTGATGGACCAGGACCCGAAAGAGGCGAAGCGCCTGCGGGAGGAAATTCTAAAGCAAGCGCCCAAGGGACATTTCCTCTCTCAATATGTCGAGGAGCGCTTTCGGTTTTTGAGCAAGTGAGCGGGGTAGGTGTGTTCTCCGCTTATGCATTATTATTAACAGTCTCAAAATAGTATTGACATAAAACATTTTGTCATCCCGAGCGTATCTATCGGGGATATGTTTTAACACCAGGTTCCCGATAAACCTTCGGGAATGACAGTTTGATTATGTTGATTTTATTTTGAGACGAATAATATCTTGTCACTAACAGATATTTCAATCGCTCTCAGCGCAAATGCCACACCGTCTTTTTGAGACCATCACCCTGTCTCCTTTCCCCCGCCAGATGTTTTGAAAAGAGATTGACTCTTCTTTATTCGTGATGCTATAATGTGCGCGTTTGTCGCGTTATTGGGAATCCGCGGTAAATCAAATATTATTGTAATGAAGGGATGTTTGAAGCTTATGCACTGTTTACGGAAGGCCCACGCTTTTTTGCTGATGATCGCGGTATTAACGATTTTGTGTGTTTTTTCTTTGCGCCAGCGAGCGTATGCCATGAGCGGGGACGCATCTTACAATACGATGGCGATCGAGAACATGCTCGAGGAGAAACTGCGGTCCGTTTTCACGGAAATCATCGGATCCGACAGCGTAATCGTTCTGGTGAATGCCGAAGTAAAAACGATCGAGGGGGATGCGCGAAAACAGGACGCGGTCCTGCTGCCGGGCGTTCCGAAGAAGAAGGAAGAGGGGAGCGAAGCGAACTTGCTTAAAATGTCCGCGGGCAGGCTCAGTATCAAGCGTCTGGGCATTTCTGTTCTCGTGGATACCGGCGTTTCGGAAGCGACCAGGGAATTGATCCTCGAGGTCGCGGCAAAGGCCGTCGGATTCAGTAAAAGCCGGGGAGATGAACTTACGATAAAGCAGGTGAAGTTCGGCAATAAGCGGTTCTCCCTGTCGTCGTTTCTCTATCCGCCAAACCTGTATCTGTTTCCCCTGAGCCTGATAGCCGCCTTCTTCATGGTGACCGCCGGATTATTTCTCCGGAATAATCCGTTCAATAAGCTGGGCGAAGCCCTCAAAGGCGTCGCATCCGGCAACGATAAAGAAAAAGAGGAAGGTTCCTCCTGGAAAGACCTTGGGCTGCAGACCGTTATGGACGCAGCGACTGCCGGCGGCGGAAGCGCGGAACCGCAGCAGGGAGGCCTGGTGTTGCCTTTTTCCTTTGTGCGGGAGCGGGATATTTCCAATCTTGTCTTTCTGCTGAAGGACAAGTCCTCGCAGGAAGTGTCCGTGGTGATCAACTACCTGGGGCCGGAGCTGGCCGGCAAACTGCTGGCACACTTCCCGGAGGACAAGCAGATCGAGATTGCGGCGAGCCTCGGTACGATCGATATCAATCCGGGGAAAACACGCGCGCTTGAAGAAAAAATAAAAGAGAGCCTGGAATTTGTCGTGGGAGGGGAGCAGAAAGTGGCCGCACTCCTTGAGACCGCAGATGAAAGCGTGCGGGAGAAGATCATTGCGCGCATCGAAAAGAAGGACGCGGAGGCGGCCAGGCGGCTGAGGCTGCAGCTCAGGGATTTTGAAGCGTACCTCCGCGACATGTCCGCGAGCGGCATTTCCCTCCTGTACCGGCAGGCGGAGGCAGCGGTGTTCGCCCAGCTTCTGAAAACAACGCCCGACGAAGTTCAACAGAAGGTCTTCGGGGCTTTGAGCGCGGGCGCCGTCGAACGGCTCAAACAGGAGATCAATTTGAGCCGCCCCCTGAGCCCAGCGCGGATCAGGAAGGAAAAACAGAATATGACCGCCGTCATCCGCCGTTTGATCAAAGATGGAGCCGTGGAGGTGGAAAACAACTGATATGGATATGATGACAATCATCGGCCTGATCTCCGTGCTGGCCACGGTGATCTATGTGCTGGCCGCCAGCAATATTCTGCACATTCTCTTCAATCCCCTGGCGCTGATCGTTGTCTACGGCGGCACCTTCAGCGCAACCCTCATTGCCTATCCCTGGGACGTTCTAAAGGAGATCGTACCGTCCATGAAAGTGCTGTTCTTCCCCAGCAAGAACACCGCCAAGGACCGGCAGGACCTTATCGACCTCCTGACGTCGCTCTCGGAAAAGGCCAAACGTGACGGCATAGACAGCCTCGCCGCGGAGCTCCTTAAGCTCGAGAATAAATTCCTGGTCCACGGCGTTCAAATGCTGGTGGACGGCCTGGATCAGGACCTGATCCGGGAGAATCTCGAGCGGGAGATATACTACACCCGGCAGAACCACCTGAAGGTCTCGGGCACGTTTCGCACAATGGCGACCGTGGCGCCCATCTTCGGACTTCTGGGGACGCTCCTCGGCATCGTTGAGATGCTCCGAAACCTCTCGAATCCCGAGCACATGGGGCAGGCCATGGCAAACGCCGTGACCGCGACCTTCTACGGCATTTTCTCGGCGAACATCTTCATTCCCATAGCCACAAAGCTCACCGACCACAGCGAGCGCGATATTATCACGCAGGAGATGGTCGTGGAGGGCGTCGTTTCGATCCATCAGGCCGATGTGCCGATCATGGTCCGGAAAAAACTGAATGCCTTTATCATGGCCCATGTCCGCGGCAAAGCCGAGGAGAAAAAAAGCTGAAAGAGCGATTTTCCAAAGATACGCGGAAGGTGCACAGCGATATCTGGCTGATCATCTTTTCCGATATCACCACCAACCTGATGCTTTTTTTCCTGATGCTGTTCGCCATGACGAGAATGTCTACGGAAGACAAGGCAAAAGTCGCGACAGGCATTCAGAGCACCGTGGTCAGCAGGTCCGCGCGCGAGGAGGCCGGCAGGGACCGGCTGTATAAGAAACAGAAGGAAGCGGAGGCCGTCAAGGGCATTCAACGCGCGATCAGCGACGGCACGCTGTCGGGAAGCGCACAGGTGACGGTGGATGACAAAACGGTGAAGATTACGCTGAACCCCACCGCTTTTTTCACGACGGGAAGCGCGACCATCAGCGACAGCACCCTCCAGGCCCTTGAGGACCTCGTGGAGCCCATACGGGCCTTTCCCGACGACATCATCATCGAGGGTCATACCGATAACGTGCCGGTGCGCGGGGGGGGCTTCCGGTCGAACTGGGAATTGTCCGTGGCGCGGGCGGTGAGCGTCATTAATTTTTTTGTGTCCAGGGGCCTTAACTCCAGCCAGATGATCGCCGGAGGCTATGGCGAGTACCATCCCGCATATCTCAATGATACCGACGAAAACCGAGCCAAGAACCGCAGAATCGAGATCACCATACTCCGCCAGCCCGGGGGGGACCGGTAATGTCGTTAATCAATAAACTGCGTGAACGGGCTGAAGAAGGAGACGATACCGAACTCTGGATGCTGCCCTACGCCACCCTTATGCTGACCCTGGTCATTCTGTTTATTTCTTTTTACGCGCTCTCAAAGTCCAATTCCGTGGAGTACGAAACGGCAATCGCCGACCTTGCGTCCACCGATACCAGAAGCGGAAAAGGTGAGGCCGCCAGGAAGGAGATTGCTCTGGCCAGAAGCATGAACGACGAGATCAGCAAGAGCGGAATGAAGGACAAGGCCCAGGTGCTCATCTCGGCGCGGTCCATCAAGTTGAAGTTGGAGAGCCCGGCCTTGTTCGACAGCGGAAGCGCCGAATTGAAGGAGGACGTTATCCCCCTGTTCGGGGCTTTGAATACCCAGCTCAAACAGATGGACAACCGGATCGTGGTCGAGGGACATACCGACAACATAGCCATCCACAGCGACCGGTTCCGGTCCAACTGGGAGCTGTCCGCGGCGCGCGCATTCAGCGTCATCTATTTTTTCATCAAGAGCGGCCTTGATCCCGCGAGGATGGTGGCCCATGGCTTCGGGGAATACCGGCCCGCATTTTCAAACGACTCGGAAGCGGGCCGGGCTAGAAACCGCCGCATAGAAATCACGATCGTCAGAGGAGGTTTCAGTCATTGAAAAGGGTGGTTGCCGTTCTCATGGCTTTTTTTATCATAAGCGCGGCGTCGACGTCCGGGGCCGCCACTCAGCAGCAGCTTGAGAAAGCCGAGGGTCTGCGGAAAAGCGCCGTTGAATTCTTCAAGACGGGGAATTACGCCAAAGCCGTCCCGCTTTTCAAGGAAATCCTGACCATCCTTCCGCAGGATGCCGACGCGTCCCAATATCTGTTGTTCTCCCAGCAGTTGATGGTGGAGCCCTTCTGCAAACAGGCGGCGGAGGCGTATCAGGCAGCTGACTATAAAAAATCCATTGAAATCTGGGGAAAAATCACGAAGTTATATCCCGATGATAAGCGCGTGCCGCAGTTGATTGCCTTCGGAAATGTGCGGTATCAGGCCCATCTTATCGAGGAACTTTTTCGACATGCTGAAAAAGATCTGAGTGACAAGAAAATCGAGTCTGCGATTTCCGAACTGGAACAGCTCCTGTCTATGAAGCCGAATGACGGCCGCGCGTCAGAATTGCTCGAAACCGCCCGGAAGGCCCAACGGGATGAAAAGATACGCGAGCACTTCGAGCTGGCCGACGCATATGCGCGGGAAAAGAAATTCGATTTCGCCGTTGAGGAATGGAAGAAGATCCTGGAACTCGATGCAACCCAGGAGAAGGCCTCCCGGCTTATTGCCGAGACCGCCCGGGCAAAGCTCGAAACTCTATACGTGAACGCAAAACAGTTGTGCGATGAGGGCGATTATGTTGCTGCGCGCCAGGCGTATAACGGCATTCTCGAACAGAACCCCACGGATATAGATGTCCAGACCATGATCGACCGGCTGGACAGGACGATCAAGGTTGTTCAAACGGTAAAGGAGAAGGGGCCTGTCTGGGACATGGTTAGAAAGGCACTTGCTCTTCACATCGCCGTGGGCGGCAATGTGAAGGCCTCTGTCGTGGCAATCCGCTACGCGGAGCTGCTCGAGTCCGACAACAAGCGCATTGCGCCGATCAGGGACTTCATCGAGCAGGAGCACCTTGACGTTGTTCGATCGATGCCCCCTGTTTCCCGGGACACGGATATCATTGAACAAATTCTTGCTTCATCCCTGAACCACATCTATGACGGCCGCTTCGATCTTGCCGTTGAAGAATGCGTCCTTGTGCTCGAACTTCAGCCGCAGAACGTCCTTGCTCTCAAGCGGCTCGGTTCCGCCTACTTTGCCATGGGGAAGAGGGGGAAGGCGATGGAAGTCTGGGGAAAGGCACTGAGGCTTTCCCCGAATGACAGGGAATTGAGGGATTTTATCGGGAAAGGCAAGTAAGGCCCCCGGCCTTCCGTGGTTGCGGAAGTTCCGGTTTTGTGCTAATTTAAGGAAGATGAGAAGCGGTTGTCCGGCTTCCGGCGACAGCGTTCAATCGGGGGTAAATCATGCCTCTCTACCAGTACCGGGCGAGGGACAAAGATGGAGCGCTGCATGCGGGCTCCATGGAAGCGGGGAAGAAGGAGGCCGTGGCCGACCAGCTCTCCGGCATGGGCTATCTCCCTGTGCAGATCGAGGAACAAACGCCCTCCCTGATGGCCGGGATCGACCTGAACGCCCTGTTTGCCAGGGTCACGCCGCAGGACCTCATCATCTTCAGCAGGCAGCTTTCCACGCTCGTGAGCTCCGGCGTCCCGTTCATTCAAAGCCTTCATACGCTCGAGAGGCAGACCGAAAATCCCCGCCTTAAAGAGACGATAGCCGCGGTCCGCCGCGATCTCGAGGCCGGCCAGTCTTTCTCCGAGGCGCTTTCCCGGCATCCCAAAATATTCAGCAAAATGTATGTGAGCATGATCCGCGCGGGCGAGACCGCGGGCATCCTGGACGATATCCTGGAGCGGCTCGCGCTTCTCGCGGAGCATGACTCGGAGACCCGCGCCCGGGTAAAAGCGGCGGTGCGGTATCCGATGATCGTGATCGTCGCCATCGGTCTTGCGTTCATATTTCTGGTAAGCTTTGTCATACCCAAATTCATCACGATCTTCGCGCGGTTTAAGACTGAACTGCCGCTTCCCACCCGCATCCTTATCGGAATCAATCATCTGGTCCAGAATTACTGGTACTACCTCGTTCTCGGCGCTGTCCTGCTTGTAGTGGGCGTTATCCGGTATGTGGGCAGTCCGAACGGCAGATGGCAGTGGGACAAGCTGAAGCTGAAACTGCCGGTCTTCGGCAGCCTGTTTCAGAAGGTCGCCCTCTCACGGTTTGCGCGGATCTTCAGCGCCATGCAGAAGAGCGGCCTGTCCATGATGCTGACGCTCGAGATCGCGTCCGAGACGGTGGGAAATGTGGTTATCGCCCGGGCGGTGGAAGAAATGCGCGAGAGTCTGCGGGACGGCAAGGGGCTCCTGGCCCCGATGGAGGCCTCGGGTCTGTTCCCTCCGCTCGTGGTGCAGATGATGGCGGTGGGCGAGGAAACAGGAAATCTCGACACCATGCTGAACAAGGTCTCGGATTACTACGACATGGATGTGGAGTATGCTCTCAAAAACCTCTCGACCATGATCGAGCCGATCCTGCTCCTGTTTGTCGGGGTGATGGTCCTGTTCCTGGCCTTGGGGATATTCCTTCCCATGTGGAACATGATCAGCCTGTTCCAAAAGTAAGCGGATGCAAAGCGGCAGTGCCCGCGTCATCATAATTATAATGGTTAAAACCAGAAAAAACTTGTTGATTTATTGCAATGGGTTATGCTATAATATATCAAGCTTCGTCCCGGAGGTTGGGTGGACACAGGGCTCAAGGATTCAAAAGGGCTCACGATAGTTGATGCCGTCATCACTCTCTGTGTGATCGGCATTCTGATCGGCGTTGTGATTCCGAAATACCGGCAAGTGGCCCATGAAGCCCAGGTCTCGGCAATCAAAGCGGAGCTGGCCAATATACGGACGAGCATCAGTTTGTTCAAGATGCTGAACAAGCGCAACCCAGAGAGTCTCAAGGAGATGATGGAACGAAAGGTAATGTTGCCGGCCCGGACCGGCAGTTCATACTCCGGATCGATCTATAAAGAAAGTTATTTGATGAAGAATGCCGTCGATGCCGAGGGCAATAAGGTGGACGCCTTCGGCAACCCGTTTATGTACGATAGTTTGCGAGGGGAGGTGAGGGCCTCCACAAAAGGGTATGAAAACTGGTAAATTATGGATGTTGAAGCTTGAACATTGAATTATCATTTAATAATTTAACTTAAGGAGGAAACAAACATGCTAAGAACTCAGAAAGGTTTTACGCTCATCGAATTAGTCATGGTCATCGTGATTCTCGGAATTTTGGCCGCTGTTGCCATACCAAGATATGTGGATTTGACCAGCCGGGCCGGCATGGCCGCGGTGAATGGCGTGTGGGGCGCTGCGAATTCCGCGGCTGCCATCAATTATGCGAACAATCGCGTAAACAGTACGGCGAACTATATCACGAGCGGCACGACCCTGGTGAGCGCCATGACCTCTACGCCGGATGGTTGGACCGCCGGCGCCACCTTAACTTCATCGCCATCATGGACAAGCAACACCTTTACAATTACGATCAGCACCCAGGAATCCTCGACCACACCCGCGATTTTGACGAAGAACTGGTAATAGCTGGTCCCAATACTGCATATAAAGAGGGAGGAGAAAAATGCTGAGGAAACAGAAAGGTTTTACACTCATTGAGTTGGTGATGGTGATCGTGATCCTCGGAATTCTGGCAGCCGTTGCAATACCAAAATATGTGGATTTGTCCAGTCGGGCGAGTTTGTCGGCTGCAAACGGGGTTTGGGGCGCCGCGAATTCGGCGGCGATCGTCAATTATTCGAACAACCGCACCTATAACACTGCGAACTTTATCACTGATGCGACGACTTTGGTCAGCGCCCTGACGTCAACGCCGCAGGACTGGACGCCTTCCGGCGCCCTCTTAACCAATACTACGGGGACGAACGGGGTGGGGTGGCAGATCGAGGTATTCAGCTCTGAAAGCTCAACAAGTCCGGCTATTTTGAGGAAGAACTGGTAGAGGCTGATGCGCGTTGCAAGGACATGAAATGAGCTTGATCGCTGACGATTAAGAGATAATTGTCGAAAAGGGTCGTCCGGACGTTAAGAGGACGGCCCATTTTTTATTCCTTGCGACTGCGCTCGACTGTCCTGAGTAGTTCCGCTACGGGTGCCCTATGAACCGCAAAGGCTTCACACTGATAGAATTAGTCATGGTCATCGTGCTTATCGCGATTATCGCGGTTGTTGTAGCGCCGAGGCTGGGGAATATAACGTCTACCAAAACGGCGGTCTTTGGCGACAAGCTGCGGGCGGACATCCGTTATGCTCAGAGCCTGGCAATGACGCAGAATCAGCGGTTCAGGGTATATTTTAATTCGGCCCCCGCGCCCAACCCCGGTTATGCTGTGACGAACAATGCGGCAGCTCTTGTAGCTGACCCTGCCGGCGGCGGGAGCCTAAGCGTGACCTTGAATGCAGGCGACTATGCCGGGATTACCCTGGCATCGCCTTATACCTTTATAGAATTCGATTCATTGGGAAGGCCTTATGACAATGTTGGGACTCTTCTGGCCGCGGCAGTCACCCTCACCATATCTCCCGGTGCTGTGATCTTGAGCATTTCTTCGCAAACAGGGGCGGTGAATTGATAATGCAGAGGACTGAGGACGGAGGACAGAGGACAGACAGCAGATGCGGCGGTTTTACTCTGATCGAGACCATCATCACTCTCGTGGTGCTTTCGATCGCCGCGGTGGGGGTGCTGGCGGTCTTTACATCGGGGATGAAGGGAAGCGCTAATCCGCTTATTGTCGATCAGGCGACGCAGCTTGCGCAGGGGGAGATGGACCAGGTGATGGGTGAGAAGGTGGCGAACGGATTTACCTCGCTTGCGACCGGGGTGACACCCACCTGTGTTACCACTATGCTGGCTGAATTTTCCTGCAGTAGAAATATCTACTATGTTGATCCTGGAAACCTTGATGCCGCGGCGGCCGCGCCACCCACCAGTTATAAACACGTGAAGGTTACGATCAGTCAGGCGACCATAGGCAGCGTTAACCTGGACACGATCATAACGAATTATTGACAGGACAGGCATGTTCAATCGGCAATTAGAAATACACGATCGGCAATCAAAAGGCTTCACGCTCATCGAGATCGTCATCACCATCGTTGTCCTGAGCATTCTTTCGGGCCTCGCTGCGGTGATCATCCTCCAGGGGGTCAGGGCCTACTCGGACGAGGACTCCCGCAGTGAGGTCCATTACCAGACCAGGATGGCGGTGGAGAGGATCGCGAGGGAACTGCGGTCGATGCAGAGCTGCAGCTCGATCACAGTGATCTCCAATCCAACGGGCTCTTTCTCATTCATTGATATCAATGGCGCCACGGTGAACTTTAACGTTTCCGGCGGCGTTCTGTCGCGCGGCACAGACTCGCTCGCAACCGGCATTACCTCCACGCGGCCGTTCAGTTTTACGGACAGTCTGGGAAATAATATAATCACCTGCGCGAGTCCCACCCCCGAGTTGAATATCTGGTATGTTGATATTAATGTGACCGCTGCCAGGGGTTCACAATCCCTGCCGATACGGACGAGGGTTCATCCGAGGAACTTCTGACATGACGAGTGCCGAATGTGGAATGCGTTATCAGGGGAATAAACAGCGGGGCGTCTCGCTCATCGCTGCGATATTTATCATCGTCGTCCTCGCCTTCATGGGCGTGATGTTCCTGTCGATGATCAGCACAAGCGCTCTCACCTCGGTAAACGATATGCAATCCGGACAAGCGCTGTACATTGCCGAAGGGGGAGAAGAGTTTGCACGAATAACCCTCGCATTAGACAATAACTGGTACTGGAATCCGGACCCGAATTCCTTCACCCGTACCTTGGGCCAGGGACAGTTCATCGCCGACATCAATTATCCCGCGACCGCTTTGCGAAAGAACATCGGAGGAGGCGGACTCCCCGGAGGGCTCCCGGTTTTTTCAACGGGCAACTTTGATGCTGCCGGCTTTGTGTATATTGAAGGCGAGGTCATGTCATATGCGGGCGTTGTCCCTGGCCCACCCGCGTCTTTTACGGGAATTACCCGCGCTCTGTGGGGGACCGCCAATGCCCCACACAGCATCGGCATCCCGGTGTATCCTGTAACGAGGCTGGGTGCCGGAGTTTGTCCGGTTCCCCCGTGCAGCAATGTCACCCTTACGGTCGGGAGCACATCAAAATTCCTCTGGCGCGGCACAGTGACGATCAATCCGGATGATCCTCTGGGGAATTGTGGAAGCGGGGGTACGAGGGAAGAAGTTGACTACGCTTCCCGGACCGCAATAACTTTTACCGGTGTCGATCTCAATTGCGCTCATCTGGCCAACGAGCTCGTGACACCGGTCCAGACAACAATCCAGACGAGCATAACCTCCACCGGTATTGTGAGCAGCAGCCAGCGACAGGTAAGAGTCATCGTGGAACGCTGAGGGGGACGCATGAAAAACTCAAGTGGCATGAAAAATATCATCGCAATGCTGGGCATGATCCTGGCGCTCCTGGTGATGGTCCAACCGGCTGCAGCACGAAGCTTCACTGTTCAGGAGCTCAACACACCGCAGCCGGTCGAGGTCACGATGGGCGACCCGGCCGGCACGACACTCAACTACAGGATCACCAATACCAGCACCGGCGCCGATGTGAACAGAAGCATCTATCGGCTGATATTCACGGCCCCCGCAGGCTATACCTTCACCGGCGCTCCTACCCTGCCTGCGGGGTGGGCGATAAGCGGGACTCCCGGGCAGACCATTACACTGTTGACTTCTTCGACAAATCCATGCACGAACTGCATCGTCTCTACCGGAGCCGGTGGAGCGGCCAAGGATTTTGATCTGACCCTCGGCGCCATACCGGCCAGCACCCAGGATACGGTCAGCACAGTCAGCGTGCAGGCCCGCTTCAACAACTTTAAAAACACGACCAACAATGGTCAGATCTTCGTCACCCGTCGTTCCCTCAAGGCCGCCCTGGTCGCATATCTCCCCGCACAGTGCGCACCCGACTGCACGAACTGGGGCGCCACCTGCTCCGCAGCGCCCTCGATCAGCATCGGCGCAACGCACGGCTTGACGATAATCATACAAAACAAATCCACAGCTACCTGGATTGGGATCATCTCGAACCCCAACCCTCCGACGGCCGTCTATAGTTGGGCCGGCGGAGGGCCCGCGTTCACCGCGCCCGCCACGATCACCCTTACGCCGGGCGCCTGCAACGTTGTTACCTGGGTCGTGACGATGCCGGGCGGGAAGACCGGCACAATTTACTATCAGGCCAGGGCGAGGAACAGCACCGGCGTGGCAACTTCTCTACAAGCGACCTCGAACACCGTGACCGTGGCCGCCCTCGCGGCCTCCATCGGCCAGACCTGCGTCTTTCCCGGCGAGATATCCACGGTCACGACGACGGCGACGAACAATGGCGCGTCAGCCCTCACCAACATACGGCCCTGGGGCATATCGACCACTCTGAACGGCAACCATAACAATTCGATAACGACGATCAACGTGGCCTCGACAGTGGGGTTTCCGTCACCGGCCGGTACGATTCGGATCGACGCCGAGGATCTCGATTATACCGGCACTACCGCAACAACGTTCACTGGCTGCGTCCGCGACGCCGACAAAGCCTCGCATAACAATAATACTCCGGTTTATGGACCACTGCCGTTCTTCATCGGTACGGCGGCTCCCGCAATCGTAACCGGGCCGACACCGTCCACGATTGCAAACCTGGGGGCGGGTTCAAGCGGTACCTTTACCTGGACTTATGGTATCAACGGGATAGGCGGACAGACATACTCATTTCAGGGGCTTGCATCTGCGGGCGCAGCGCAATCCACCGTTGTCTCCTCGGTCACCGGAACGCTCGGGTATTTTAATGTCGCCATCGGGACCGGGGCGACCCAGGGAGTCGGCACCTTCAATAACGTAACAGCATGGAACGTGACGAACAACGGATGCTTCGACGTAAACCGCGTCGATATTCAGGTCCCGGGCGGATTCACCGTCCCTAACGACGGCTTCGATGCCGATACCGGTGTCGACCCTCCGAATTGGAATGCGAACTATGCCGGTGGGATTGTTTCCTTCACATCAGGGACAAACATGGTGGTCGGACAAGCAGGCGTTTTCAGCATCCTCTTTACCGCGCTCCCGGGTACGGGCGTCTACCCCTTCCCGATGACAGTGTACGACACCTTTGGCCGCATAGTGCCCGTAATACCTCCGCCGAATGTCACGGTCGATACGAGCATTCCCGGAGGCGGCACTAATAAATCCTGGGAGGAAACGATTCGCTGATTCAGCAAGGCGATTGGGGTGCCTTCATATTGTGAGGATGTGACTGCGGAATATGGCTTGCGGCGGCGGGTTGCGCTATTTGAAATAAAGCCTGAGCATGGCGAAGATAATGCCGGTGAGGACGCCTATCTGTCCGAGCCAGAATATAAACATCCATTTAATTATTTCTGATTTTACATTAGCGAGGTCTTCTTTTGTAGCAAGGATATCCTTTTTGTGCGCAGTATCCGTCTCAATTGCCTCATTGATGGCCTTGGCAACCGTTTTTGCCTGAGCCTCCGGCAGACTTGAACTTAATATTTCGTAAATCTTTAAGGTGTCCACGCTCACAGGAGTTCTCCGGTCTTTTGAAAGATTTAATCAGATGATGCTATAACTTTATCACAGAAATAGTTCTTAGCGCAATATTTTTTTTACCGCCATGCAAACAGACCTTCCCTCCGCTAAAAATCAAACCCCGCTGAAAAATAGACCGCTTTTCGGCCTCCTTCCGCCATGGCGACGTCGAGGCGTATGGGGCCGATCAGACTGTCAGCGGACAGGCCGAGGCCCCCGCCGTTTCTCAGGTCCCTGACCGAGATGTCGTCCCTGCTGTCCCACACATTGGCCGCCTGGGCGGTCAGGGTAAGATACGCCGCTTTTACCGCCTTAAGCTGATACTCCCTGAATTTCCAGCGCCACGCCGCGGAGAAGCCCAGCTCCGCGGACCCGGTAAACTCCCTTCGCTGATAGCCGAGGAGCGGGACGCCCAGAAGATAATCCGAGCCGCCGATTCCGAACCGGTCCTGGTAGGGGATGTTTCCGCTGCTGGTCCCTCCTGACGCTTCGAGGATGAAGGTGTGTCGTTCCGCAATCGGCACATTTCCCTGCGCGGAGACGGTCGTTTTGACGAAGCCGTCTCCGTCGCCGAAGGGGGGCCGCGCTGTTTCGTAGCTGCCTTTCAACAAAATTCCTTTATGAGCGAAGGACCCGCTGTCCCGAGTATCCACCGTCGAGAGGACCGCGAGGCTGGTAATGTGATCGCGATTCGGCACCGGCAGCCGGCCGAGGGTTTCCACGGTCTTGTCCGAGGTGTAGCGATACCGCAGATGCGTGTCGCCGAACCTGAACCACTCGTAGCCGAAGGAGGCCTCGGCGCCGGTGCGGGTAATGTCGAGTTCGCTGATCTTGTGGCCGGCCTCGTATATGAAATAGTTCCGCTGCCGGTGGAAGACCTGGACACTGTGAACGAAGTAGGAGCGAAGGAAAACGGGTGAATGATATCCGAAGGTTACATCCGTGTAGTTTCCATACCGGGTGTTGAGGTAGAGCTTGATCCCCCTTCCCGTCACGTTGTCAACCACGAGGTCCGTGAGGCCGGTAAAGCCGTCCTCGAGGTCGTACCGAAGCCCCAGCCGCACGGTGTTTGTCGGTTTTTCCTTGATTTTGAATGTCAGCGTGACGCCGCCCTGCGGGCTTTTCGCGATATTCACTGCCAGGGACTCAAAATAGTCCAGCGCGTAAAGATGCTGGATGTCGTACGCGAGGATGTCGAGGTTAAGAGGTTTGCCCGCCGCCGTTCGTATTTCGCGCCGGATGAGGGAGGGCTGGGTCTTGTTCTGGCCCGAAAGGGCGATTGAATCCACCCGGCCTTCGTACAGCGCGAGTTCCAGCGTGCTGTTGTCGGACATCAATCCTGCGCGCTCCACGCGCGTCAGGAGGTATCCTCTGTCCCGGTATTGCTTCACGATGGCGTCGAGGTCAGAGGACAGCCTGGCGGTGTTCAGCGGCCGTCCGATCTGCCATTTGAGCCGGGATATCAACTCATAGGTCGTGATTATGGTGTTCCCGCTCACGGTAAGCGCCTTCACGACCGGGTTCTCCTTGACGGAGAGTATCGCGCTTTCGGTTTCCCCCTGGCGCGTCAGTTCCAGCGAAACATCGGAAAAGCATCCGATGTTGAAAACCGCGGTGAGGGCCTGACGGATGTCGTCGCTGGTTGACTCCTGAAGGGGGGCAAGGACAGGAGCCATTGCCTGCCGTATCTCCGCCTCGGTCGCCGACGCATTTCCGAGAATGAGCAGGTCCGCGATGCGGAACCATTGCGCTTCCTGCCTGGTCCCCGCTTTTGCCCGCAGGAACTCCCGGATGCGGGGCAGCGCAGCCTCGGCGGCCTCCTCGCCCTTCCTGATGATATTCCCTATGGACGGAAAATCGGTAAACGAATATTCAGACGTGTCCGGGGTGATTACCAGGTCCGCCAGGGCGGCCTGACGTTCCGACTCCCGGCGCACTTCCACGGAGATCGCCTGGCTCATGATGTCGAAGGCCGAGATGAGGCGGTCCCGCTTTTCCAGCTTCTTGGACGTGTCCACGGCCAGCACGACCCCGACGCCCATGGACCGCGCGACATCGACCGGCAGGTTGTTCACCAACCCGCCGTCCACGAGCAGGCGGCCCCCGAGTTCCACAGGCTGAAACACCGCGGGAATGGCCGCGCTTGCGCGCGCGGCCTCATGAAGCAGGCCGTGGTCCAGCACAACGGCCTCCCCGGTCTCGATGTCCGTCGCGACGGCGCGGAAGGGGACCCTCAGTTTGTTGAAGTCCAGGTCGGCCTCGAACGAAGCGGCCAGAGTCTTCGCCATCCACAGGTTGGTAAGCTTCTGGGCGGCGGTGAGACCCGACGGCGGTATGAAACGGCCGCGGTGGAACATGAAGGTGAGCAAATGTCGGCTGCCCGATTCTTTCTGCTCCTGCGTGAGAAACGTGCGGCCGGGCGTGTCTCGGTAGATGTCATTCCAGTCGGTTGCGAGGAAAATCCGCTCGATTTCGTCGGGCGAGTATCCCGCCGCATACAGGGAACCGATGCCGGCGCCCATGCTGGTGCCGGCAATGGCCGAGATGCGAAGGCCTTCCCGGTCCAGCACCTTCAGCACGCCGATGGACGATGCGGCCTTTGCGCCGCCTCCCGCCAGGGCGAGGCCCAGTTTCGGCGCATTTCCGGTTCCCGCCGGAAGGGCGACCCTGAGCCCGCCGTAGGCCGTGGTCGTGGGGAACGTGAACAGGACCGGCTTTTGCTGGCCCGAAGCGTGACCAACGGGCAGGACAACGGTTGAAATAAGAACGGCGAGAACAAAACGGACATACATGCCTGTTACTATATCATATTCATTCTTCGCTCTCCAGCGGAGTTTTATCATTCCCGCTCATTGACCGCGCGCGCAACGCACTCTTGACTTTATGGCGTATGAGATGCTATTATCCAGCCTGTTTTTATTATAAACAAAAGAGGTATTG
>Ga0334722_10001242_pt1 | contig 32892 bp, 41 predicted proteins | sample C3_bottom_MG_FD_207210 | JGI IMG/M metagenome (GOLD analysis project Ga0334722, IMG submission 207210) | Sediment microbial communities from Yellowstone Lake, YNP, Wyoming, USA - C3_bottom | ecosystem: Environmental > Aquatic > Freshwater > Lake > Sediment | place: USA: Wyoming | collected... | reverse complement strand
CAAGCAGTGACATATCTAATACCTTCTTGCTTCGCCCAGTCAGTTAGTTTCATTAAAATGAGCATAGACGATAATAAAAATTATTTCAAGAGTATGGACAAGTTAGCTGTTGCCAAGCCCAACTTCACTCTTAACATAATTTAAAAGTAATAAAGCATCAGCGTGATTATCATCAATAATTTCTATTTGAGGATAAATTTCCTTAGCCTTAGCAATCATTTCTTCTTTGCTCGCCTTACCTTTACCCGTTGAGAATTTTTTTAAAGAAGCAGTATGAACTGCTACGTGATCCAAACCATAAAGTGCTGCTTCAGCTAAGACATCCGTGCACATTCCAACGCATAATTGCGTAGATGCTCCTCCCCGATGATGGGCTTGTTCATATCCAATTAAACCAGGATTACGATCATTAAACTGTTTTCCAAGTTCACCAAGAGCCATTACTTCTTTAATCCACTTCCGAAAACGGAGGAAACGCATCCCTGCACTCTCTCCACGTTTGAGATCAAAAGTTTGTACACCGGAAGTAATAACACCATTACGATCAGAAAGCGCCCACCCAGTACTTGTTGCTAAGTCGAGAGCTAAAATTGGTAAATTATTGTTCATTGGGCTTTTTAGCCTTTATAGGTGCAATTTTTCCAAGATTAACTTCGTTAAGAGAATACTCCGCATGAATCACTTTATTAGTTCCAGGTTGTTTAACTTCAACTTTCTGGATCTCCTGTTTCTTCAACTTCTGAATGTAAAGGCAGGCTGTGCTTTTGGAAACTCCTACTGCTTCCGCAATTTGACGAAGGGTATATCCTTTATCGCGCAACTGATAAACCTGAAGTTTAGTTTCTTCCGAATATTTGGGAGGACGAACTTCCTCGGTATCAACCCTATCAATAATTCGTTGAATATACCAATAATTTTCAGGATGCCTAACTCGATCCCAAGGATTGCGCTGACCAGGATAGTCGGGTTCGAAGGGCCTTGAGATTACAGGGGTCTGACTAAGCTCTGTTTCCAATTCACTACTCATAAAAAATCCTTCTACATCTAGTGTAGTGTACTTAGATGTAGCAGTCAAGATTTGAACGAAATTAACTCCATAATCTCGAATAATTCATCAAATCTCAAAGAAAGATTAAAAATTTATTATGAGGATCCTAAACGGGTATCCAGGCGAGCTCTTCTAATTGGACAGTTAGAAGGAAGTGCTTGTAAAAGCATACTGCCATACTTTTTAGTCACAATCCTACTATCAAGTATAACCACAATCCCTTTATCGGTATTTTTACGAATAAGTCGGCCAAATCCTTGTTTGAGCATTGTAGCAGTCATTGGTACTGCACGTTCTTGGAAGAAATTTCTACCAAATTTCTCGTAAATCTGGCTTTGTGCTTCCATTAGCGGATCATCAGGAGCTGGAAAAGGAAGTTTAGTAATGATCAAATTTCTTAACGCTTTTCCGGGAATATCAATTCCTGTCCAAAAACTCGAAACACCAAAGAGAGCTCCTTTATATGTTCCTTTAAATTGTTCAATCATCTGATTCCTGTTGAGCTTTTGCCCTTGACAGAATAATGTAAGTCCTGCTAGCTCTAAATTGATCTTCACTAAATTATAAACTTCATTCATCACTTTAAAAGAAGTAAAAAGAACAAAAGCTCCTCCATTGGTTGCTTTTACATATTTCTTTACTTGTTCTGCCAAAACCGGAACATAATTCGAGCTACTTTGTTCGGGAACATCCTCAATAATAACTATACTTGCTTGCTTAGAATAATCAAATGCTGCTGGCAGACGCAGACGCATCGGGTTCTCTAAACCTAAAGCGCTTTCTATCATATGAAAAGGGTTTTTGCCACCAGTTGCTAGTGTGGCAGAAGTAAAGACTACTGAGTCCAACTTACTAAAAACTAGTCGTTTCATTGTTTGCTTCAAAAAAATAGGAGCACAAGAAATACTATAAGATTTCGTCATACTTGGTCCATGACGAACACTAGCCCATGCAACAATTTCTGGGTAATCCTTACCATCCACGTTTGGGAGAGTAAGCAATTGATCAATCCCCGTTGCTATTTCGGAACAGCGCTTAGCTGCATAATCTAGTAAAATTTTGTGATCTTTTTCAATAAGATGGGCACTGAGTGATTTTAAACAACTTAAAACTTCTTTCAAATTTTCTAAAATATCCGTTTTAATAGCACCTTTTTCAGTAAAACGTTTCATTGCAGCGCCCCCAACATAATTTCCTACCGCTTTGAAAAACTTATCATTCTCTTTTAATAAAGTTTCGATTGCTTTATAGGCCTTCCCAATAGCGTCTGCCACTGGATTTTCCGTTTTATTAGCCATGCTATCACGCAATTCAGCCTGAGCAGGCGCCAACATGTTATCCAAAAATCCATTAGTTTTATCATTCGCAATTTCATAAAAAACATTATGAAGCTCACGTTGATTCAACTCAAAAGTAAATACTTTACGTGCAACATTCTCAACCTCGTGAGCCTCATCAAAAATTAAATGCCGAAACTCGGGTAGGGCACCTTTGAGACCTGAGGCTTTCATTTTCAAATCTAATAGAACAAGATTATGATTAGTAATAATAACATGTGCTTCATTAAGACGGCGTCTCGATTGTTGATAAAAACATTGATTAAAAGTGGAACATTTTTCGCCTAAACAATTGTCAGAATCACTCTTAGCTCGACCCCAAGTTTGTGGCTCAGGTTTAAACTGCATCGAAGTAACGGTCCCATCTTTAGTTGTTTTTAACCATTGCTCTAATTTTGTATAATCCTGGACTTTATCTTTAATTGCCAAATTAGCACGTCGAATGCTGACATAGTTTCCGCGCCCTTTAGCTAAAGCCACATTGATATTGAGCCCTAGCTTTTTAAGCATAAACGGAACATCTTTGTCACATAATTGTTCCTGCAAAGCAATGGTATGCGTAGAAATAATAACTGGCATTCGAGTTCCAATAGAGGTCTCAAATGCCGCCAGCAAACAGGCGAAACTTTTGCCGGTCCCAGTTCCAGCTTCACCCATTAAGCACTCTTTTTCTTGAAATGCTTTTTGAATATGTTCAGCTAAAGTAATTTGAGAGGGCCGGACTTGATAATCAGGTAAATCTTTAGCAAGAGGTCCATCCTTACCTAAGACATAAGAAGGTCTAAAATCAAACTGCCCTTCAATTTCGGGCAGTTTGTGTATTTCCTTCTCTTGATCTAATTTCTCGTCTTCATTGGCCATTGGAATTTTTCACCATCAGTTCTAAGATATCTCTAACTTTTCGAATTTCAAGAAAGGGAGTATACCAATCATGAACATTATGGCTTTTAGCAAATTCATGACGATAATGAGCCAATTTACATGCTAGATTCCAATCACCGTCACAAATAGCAAGATCAATTTCAACAGTAATTTGTTTTAAAAGACTTTTGATTTGAGATGGACTAGTTGATTCATTGAGCACTTTCAAAGATTTTTTAGTTTCTATTTCAATTTTTTCCAGCACTTGCAATCTCCATCGCAGTCAGATAGGCATCTCGCCACCGATTAATGTGATTTTCTAAAATCATCTTACTAGCATCTTGATATGAATTTAGTCCCAAATTAATCGCCAGAGAGCGATCCCTAACCAGTTTCCTTAGATACCAAGCCCAACCTAAACGGTTAGTCACTTTTAAACCAGTTATTCCATCTTTAATATCGCTATAAGGATCAAGATCGTTGCAAATAAAAGCGCACTTAAGTATTGCGCTTTGCAAAAACTTAAGATCTGAACGACATCGATTATGTTCAGAATCTTGCAATGGTGCAACAAAGATGTGTGGTTTCAATTTTTTAAGTGCTCCCAAATAATTAGAATAAGGAACAGCACCTGTGTGATAAACTTTTCCTTTAAAATTTGGTCGCAAAAAAGTAAAATCGATGTTGCCTTGTGAAATTATTTTAATGTTTTTATAAACAGAAGCCAGCAGATCCAATATTGGTGCCAGATATTCAATATCTTTTTGGTGGGAATCGCTGCAGGAGTACAAGATACGAATTTCTTCTTCCGGAAGCCATGGAGTATAAGAAATACTATTACCATAATCTTGCAGTCTTATGTAGTTAGGCAATAGGACTGCCTTAGGTAACCCATCTCGTTTCTGATTTATAATTTCTGCGAGTTTTGGAGTAGTGGTAGTGATTAAATCCGCCATTTTCAAATATACTTGCCAGTTATTCGCTGCTTCTTCAGAAGTTAAGTTAACTTTCTTAAGAATATTTACTGGCAAAACGGAGAAATTATCATCATAATCAATGACTAATGCTTTCCCATCAGACTTGATTCGTTCGATTAATGAAAACTGTTGAGACCCTATTAAACACTGCATCACTACAATATCAGCCCATTTTAACTGGTCATCCAGTTGAGTTTCATTCAAAACTTGAACTTCCATATTAGCAATATTTTCTTTTAAGGCTTGAATCGGATAAAGAATTCGATGGGAACCAGTTGCATCATTTCCAGTTGTTTGAAATAGAATTTTCATTTGGGCCAATCATTTGATAGTTCGTCATAGCGGAAAATAAAATTTCCCCGCTCCTTACACCAATACTTTTCAATGAAGTCCGCAACTTTGGATAAAGGGCCACGAACTGCATTTTTTGGTAATCCCTTAAAACTACGATTCCATGATTGATCAACTAAATAACCCACTCCACTGGGATGCTCACGACACCAATTAACAATATTATGACCAGTATCATCTATTAGGATATCAACAGCCACTACCTCCTTATGTTTAGTAATAATTGCATTAGTAGACCAGAAAGGTAGATTCTTTTGCAACCAGACATATTTCTCTGCCGCACTTGCAGGGTTAATCCAGCCATGCAAATCCCGAGCTGGCGCAGTTACAATGGTGACAAGATATTCTAAATCTAAAAATTTTGTAACTAAGGCAATAGCATCAGGAAGAGGCTCTAAATTAAGAAACCAATTTGGCTCATTAAAAATTTCAATCACTTTATGATAAATATCAGGCCCTAATTTTTCAAGTTCGCAGTCAATATCTTGCACCGTTAAATTAGCGCCATATTTTTGGTTATAAACTTCCAATAATTTTTGGTGAAAGTTTGCAATAACCCCATCAAGATCTAGTCCAATTTTAGGATTTATTATCTTTATTTCCATATTCCTCTATCAATAAATGAAACCGATATTTTTGCGAATTATGAAATTTCCATTTCATCACATTTAATAAATAGCATCTGGAACATTTAATAAGACCATGATCCACCCAATCATTCTCAGGTCTTGCATCGGAGCAACTTAAGGATTGATGATCGGATGCTAAACAGTCAATTGCCTCTAAAGAAAGAAAATTAAGTTCCATTATTCTTCAAACCACGTCAAAACTTCATCTTCTCGCATACAAATTAAATCTGGATCTTCGAGATCCTGCGGATCAGACTGAACGAAATATCCCGCATATTCATTAAAGGTTACTTTCATTCCAAGTTTGAGATATCTAACCTCTGGTCCACAATCCTCAATTTTTCCAGTTCTCGGGGGTTTCTTAACGTCGTGAGGGGTCAAAATATGACTAGTATTTTCTGGTTCAGGATCACGACGAACTAAAATTCGGTCAAAAATTACATGGTGTTTCATATTATCCTCATTTCTTTAATAATTGGGATTTTCTTTTTTGTGTTAAAGAAATTATTAACATAACTAATTAGCGATTCTTTAGTCACTTCCTTATTATTTTTATCAATTATCATCTCGTCTCCTGCGGCATGACCAGATGCTCAAAATTTTGTTGTTCGAAAAGCAAAGATTGATTACTACGATTAAATCGCATAATCAAGGGTTCGTCTGTACTAGACGCCTTCAAAAGGTCCAATAAATATGTGCAATTGATTGCGAATTGGATCCCATTGCCTTTGTAGTTTATAGCGTAATCCACCTTAATATTTTTTCTTTGTTCCTTCGTTTTAGCAATGAGTTGTAATTTAGCATCTTTAATCTCTATCTTAATTGTATTGTGTTGATCGACAGCTAAAGCTGCTTTTTTCACTTGTCGTAAAAAATCCGGAACAATTAATTCCAGTGTTTGTTGATGCTTATGGAGATCCACAATTCTTCTTACTGGAGGGAAATCACCAGTAATCAAACGTACGAAAAGAGTACAATGATCACTTCTAAAAATTAGACTGTTAGGTGCATTGGGTAATAATTGAAAATCAGAATTGAAAATTTTCCCGACCGTCTCCATAGCCGAGGCAGATATCAAATAAGATCCTGTCAGGTTTTGCCCTATAATCTCTAAATTCGCCACACTCGCACGATGCTGATCAGTTCCAATAAAACTGATTTTATCTTTTTCAAAATTCATACAAACTGCAGCTAGAGCACCCCATTTAGGATGGCCTTTATCAGCAACCGCGAATATCACTAAAGACAAGGCACGTTTAATGGCGATATCCGGCAAAGATACCCAATCATTTTTACTTTTGGGAATTTCTGGAAAATCTGGAAATTCGGCTAGATCTTGAAGTCCGACCTCCATTTCGGTACCGGATTCATTAATCTTTAACCCTTCTTCCGAGGTTTGATGGACATCAACGCTATCGCCCTCTAAGCTTTTAATATATTCAAAGAACGTAATAGCAGGAACAACAAATTCTCCCTCTTTAGAAACAATTACATCCTTATCAACTTTATAGATTACATATGTTTCTAGATCAGTTGCATAAATTAAAATTGAGTCGGGAGTGCTTTGAATCGCTTTTATTTTGATGCATTTTAAAATATCACGTTGTGGTTTATTAGGAACAACGGCGAGGGCTGCGGTTAGCGCGTCACATAATTCTTTTCTGTTAATTGTAAAGTTAGTTGTCATATTATTTAGAATTTCTAAACCTTTTTGGTTTAGGACTTTCATTGATGTATAAGTCTACTACGGACTCTGAGTCACTCAAGGATTTGACATTAAAATTAGATTCTAGTCTTTTGCTAATCTCCATTTGAAGTTTTTATAGTATTTAATTTTTCCATTACAAGCAAAGGATATACCAGACACATCTATTTTTAGTTCTCTTGCAGCTTCGGACATGGAGCCCCATTCTTTTATAAAATTTTCTTCCATATCTAATTGTAAAATTTTCAGTTTCAAAGCATTTTTAGCGTTGTAGGGTTGTTCGTTACAATATTTATATGTTTTTCCCAATCTTGCCTCTCTAATTGTCTTTGCTGATACATCAAATTTTTTAGCCATTTCGATATCAAATTCCATTGCATTAGTAAGATATTTAGCTTCTTCACGTATCTGTTTAACGTCTTCAACAGAAAGTTGAAAATTTTTATTATACGCTTTAGTATCAATTGCATTTTGAGATGGTGTTCCATTATATAAATGGTCAGGATTTACATCATGCTTTGCTGGCGCTAAAGCATAAAAAGAAGATTCAGTGGGAAATATATGGCAAGCTAAATTAATATCCTCATATTTAATACCAAGTTTATTAGCTAATATCAAACGATGCAATTTATACTGTTTACCATTAAAAGATATTACAGGATAACCACCAGCCCCAATTGGTCCATCATATAACCATTCATTTTTCTCTGTTACAATTATTCTGGATTTAACAAATACTAATAATGCATCATAATCATATAGATTTGTTAATCCGTGTCTTCGATGCTTATGCTTCTGACCATAACTACGACGTTTTCTTGTCACAGCATCAATTACATTTTCTTGAGCGGTACCCTGGATTAAATGCTTTGGATTGAAACATCGCTCATTATCGCAACTGTGCCTTATACATAGTCCATCTATAAGAGATCCATTAAATACCATATATGAAATACGATATATACACGTGCTATAACCTTTCCAGGTTATCATTGTTCTATTATCTTTATTGGTATATAATCTATCAGTTACCCAACAATCGGTTTTTAAATCAATTTGCGCAATATTTTCTAAATATTCGCGCATATCCTGATTAGTTCTTTTTATCTTAGGTGCCTCCACATTAATACCTGCCGCGATATGCAATTTGTAAAGACTACCGAACAAATTTTGAATATCTGTTTTCGATATATTATACTTTTCTAAATCTTTTAATTTAGGTGATCTGTTTTCTTTTCGAAGGAAGTCTTTTTCAAAATTTACTAAAATTTCCTTTTTTTTAGAATCATCCAAAGAAGAAAATTCTTTAAAATTATTCTCCATATCCATAATGCTATTTTATTCTATTTAAAATAAAATCAAACACTCACTCCGTATTCCTGAATCGTTTAGGTTTATTATTGTCCATAATCCCATAAACAATATCAGGGTCATTAAGACTTTCACCATTTACGTGCCAGTAGGTATGATATTTCATCATTTGTTTAATCGTCGCCAATTCTTTTTCAACGAATGATTTATCTAAACCAAAATCTCGCTTCTTCTTCTGATTGGCACAACTGAGATCAATCAATTCTGATAATTGCAATAGGGGTATCTGAGCTGCTTTTAAGCGACAACAGATGGCACATTCATCATCCATGCAATTAGTATAAGGGTTTTGAAAGGAGTTTCAATCAATAGTCAATAAATCATTTTTTTGCAAAGATCTAACAATTCATCATCAGATTTATCTTTCATAGTTTCAATAATTCCTGAAAAATAACCGGAACACCACTCCTTGGTAAAGGAGTCTCTGGTGTGTCTAGGATCAGTAGGCGCAGGAATATAAATTGTAATAGAAATAGTGCTATTTATTCCGGCTCCTAACCATTCCAAAGTAAATTTTTCATCACTAGTCCAATTGCCAAATTTCTTACGACAATTATAGAGCATATATGTAGCAGCAGCCAAATTTAATTTATTCAGAGTAATGATTGTTTTTTCTTTGTCTCTAGAAACGCCCCAATCAAAATTGAACACCTCTAGGCCATCCTTACATAAGAAACTGTTTCTTGAAAAGATTTGATATCCTTTCCACCAGCATAAGTTATACCTGAACGTAGTGCGCCAGTATATCTTTCTATTAATTTATCCACTGATTCTCCTAGTTCTAAATATCTAATACCACCTTCCGGACAAGTTCCATCTTTCAATCCCCCCTTCCATTTATTTTGTACATAACGGGAAGCCATTCCAGCAAATATTTTTACTATATTACCATCTAAATGCATAATCTCAGCTGCACTTTCTGGACACCTTGCAAAAATAGAGCCGGCCATAACCGAGTTCACTATACCCATCGCTTTAACAAAATCTGCTGGCTCTCTAATTCCGCCATCACTTATAATTGGAATTTTTAAATCTCTCGCGATATCTTTAAATTTTAATATAGCACTAAATTGTCCTTCTGTACAGCCTGCAGTATTTTTTGTTTCACAACTTTGACCTGTGGCTATACCAACTTTTATTGCATCAACGAAATCCGCTGTCTGTTCAAGTAACCCAATATTTGTTGTATTTCCTATAACAACTTTAACATGTGGATATAAATCTTTCATTTTTTTCCCAGTATTAATAACCGCATCACTAAATCCATGTGCAATATCAATAAAAATTATATTACAACCAGCACTTACCAAATTTTTTCCAAAATTAATTTGGGAATCACCTACACCTATTGAAGCTGCAATTAAATCACAGGTTTCACTTATTTTTTCAACTTCTTCAAGTATATCGTTTTCGGACCCAGCTCTATGCATGACACCCAAAGCACCCAAATTATATAACTTTATACAAAAATCTGAGTTGCATACTGTGCTCATATTTGAAGCAATAAGCGGAACTGATCTATATATTCCTTTAATTATTTCACTAGTTGTATCAACATCTAATCGAGAATTACATACATTTTTCTTTTGTCTAATCGCTACATGGTTAAATCCCATAGATAATTCCCATAGAGTGAACTTAAAAATAGGTGATACAAGAATCTTATTAGTTTTTAAGTCATATACTAAAATTCCAGAATTAAGCAGTGTTTGAATAACTTCTTCGTCAATTTCATTCATAATTTAAACTTCCCGTCTACTAGCTATTTGCCCACAAAGGGGACACCACTGTCCAGATATTCTGATACTAAACCCCGTTGTTTTCCATATTTCGTGTGAGGATACACCACATTTAAATTTTAAGAGAGATTTTCCAGTCTCATATTCATTTATTTGTGATAGGCAAATACCATTTTTTTGTTTTGCTATATTTTGAATTTCTTCAAATATTTCTAATTTTGATTTTGTATATTGATTAGCCACAACGAATTCCTCTAAAATGGTACTATAATCATTATTATGATCAACATTAGCCATTAACTTAATTTTATACATGGACGTCCACTATTCCAACGCTATAATTTATTCCCATGATTAAGTATGTTAAAGCAAGCATCATCAAAAGTGTAAAGTTCTTCTTCGGTATAGAATTTGAGCATGCCTCTATTATACAATCGATTTTTTATCGTCCAGGTAGCCACTAGACGCAGTAATGTGGCATGTTATAATCGCAAAGATGATTAAGTATGTTCAAAGCAAGCCGATTGATTATGAACGAATTCAAAGCTTACTAAATCATTCGGTCCAAGCCCACACCTTTACTAACGGTGGGCCTGTCAAGCAGCTTCTAGAGAAGAAACTATCAGAACTCTTCAATCTAGACTCTAATCACCGAGTAATTTGTACTAATAATGGAACTGCTGCGTTATTTATTTTGCTATCAATGTATGAAAAGATTACAGATTATCCTGATCTCAAATTTGCGACACCTGCTTTTAATTTTCCAGCAGCCGTGGTTAATAAGCTAAAAGTTGAAATCTTTGACCTTGAACTAGTAGAGCATGATCATTCAATTAGTTATCGAATTCCAATTGAAATCTTAAAAGAAGCTCAACATGACGGTTATATTATTCCTACACTATTTGGAACCGTCCCCACTAATTTTGAAGAATTAATTAGGTGGTGTGAAACCGATTCTAAAATTTTAATTCTTGATAATGCCAGTTCGCCTCTCACTAATAAAAATGGAAAAAATATTAATACTTTTGGAAGCTCCAGTATGGGGAGCGGACATCACACTAAATATTTGGGTTTTGCTGAATCAGGCTTTGCTGTAATTCCTTCCCAACATTATGATCTTTACTCCCGATTAACTAATTTTGGATTTGATGATAACAGAAAGCATTGTAACTTAGCTAGTAATGCTAAAATTTCTGATATCGGCGCGTCTTTTGTTTTAGCTCATATTGAAACTTATGATGTAGAAAAACATTTAAGAATCCAAAAAAAATACATCGAAGCACTTCATAATATTAAAGGTGTCAAAGTTTTTGCTGAATCTAATGATTGGAATATTGTGTATGGCAATATGCCAGTCTGTTTTAAAGAAGAAATCAGCCATCTCGTTTTTCGAGATGTTGGAATAGAATGTAACAAGTATTATAAACCACTTGTAGCATTTCCAGAGAGTGAAAAACTTTATAAGAGAATTATCAATCTACCATTACATGCAGGACTAACTAATTATGATTTAAGTTTAATTTTGAAAAAAGTAGAAATAGAGGCCAAAAAATGAGTGACTATCACGAAATCTACAAACATTATGAAGATTGTTTAGAAAAACACGGACCCAATAGTAATCTAGCTTTGGATTGGCCCACTATAGAAGGAATGATAACTCGTTATAAAGTAATGGCCGATCTAATCAAAGATAAAAATGATTGCCTACTATTAGATCTAGGTTGTGGAACTGGTGCCTTTTGTAGTTACCTGGCAACCCACTATCCAAATATCAAATATAGTGGTGCAGATATTAGTAATAAATTCGTTGAATTGTGTAAGAAGAAATATCCAAAAAATGTCTTTTACACTATTGATTTAACTGATGTATTTCAAGCAGCTAAGGTTCCTTCTTATGATTACATCATAATGAATGGAATCTTTACTGCGAAATATAAACTAAGCCAAGAACAGATGTTTGATTTTCTCAAATCAATGCTATATCCAGCTTTCGCCAAAAGTCTAAAAGGATTAGCTTTTAATGTGATGTCAGAGCATGTCGATTGTAAGCGAGATGATTTATTCCATCTTTCACATGACCAATTAGCTAATTTCATTGTTAAGGAGTTAAAGACTCGAAATTTCATTTTCCGAAATGATTATGGACTGTATGAATACACCACTTATATTTACAAATAACTTAAAATATGATGTAGAAGAGCTATTGATGAGTAACGCCAAAGATATTAAAAGTCAATTTGATCACGAAGGATATCTAATTGTTAAAAATTGTATTCTTCCAGATGAAATAGATCAAATTCGAGAAGATGCACAATATATCTTTAGCCTCCAATTAGCCACTCATGGATTCAAATATAACTACTCGGATCAAGAAGAATTTGAGCAAGAATTATATTCATTTTTTAAGCAATATCCAGAAACTTTTTTCAATTGTGGAAAACATATTCAGCATTTGATATCTCTCCATCGATTATCCTTAGATAATAGAATAATTAATAAACTAAAAGAATTAGGCTTAAGGTTTCCAAATATTTGTACCCGACCTGTTTTGTACTTCAATACCAAGCATCTTGCCACTAAAGATATCTATCATACTATGCCTCCCCATCAAGATTTTTATTCAATGGAAGGATCAAGTAATAGCATTGTAATATGGCTACCATTAACTAATGTCACTAAAAAAATAGGAACTTTACAAATTGTTCCTAGAAGTCACAAAAATGGGTTAATCACAACTGCTAATCAAGATGGTTTTGGAATTGTTTCAAAATACAAGAATAATGATTTTATCTCAGTAGAACTAGAAAAGGGAGATGTTCTATTTTTCTCTTCATTTTTAGTTCATCGAAGCGGAATCAACAGCACTGATTCTATTCGCTGGAGCGTCCATTATAGATTTAATGATCTTGAAGATTCTGACTTCATTAAACGTCAATACCCACATCCGTATGTTTATTACCCAAAGTCTAAGATAGAATCTGAAACATGAAATCAATAGCCATCCAACAACCCTACATTTTTCCATATTTAGGTTATTTTCAATTAATGAATCTAGTAGATAAATTTATTCTCTTAGATGATGTAAACTTTATTAAGAAGGGTTGGATTAATCGCAATCGAATTTTGGGAACACGCTGGACGAATGACGGATTTGAACCTCAACTTTTTTCCATCCCATTAAATGATATCAGCCAAAATCGACATATTCGCGACACGACTTTGCATCAGGGTTATGTCAAATGGATCTCCAAATTCGAAACTACTTTACAACATACATACCGAAAGGCACCATACTTTACTCAAACCAAAAACTTGGTTTTACAGATTTTGAATAGTTGCCAAGCAAGAGATAGTATTAGTCGTTTGTGTTTTGAATCTTTAAAAGCAATAAAAGCATTGTTAGCATTAGATTGTCAATTGGTCCAAAGTTCCGCGACCTATAATAATCAGAGTCTCAAAGGACAAGATCGAATCATAAATATCTGTCAACAAGAGGCCACCGATTGTTATATCAATCTAATCGGGGGACAAGGACTTTATTTTAAGGAAATGTTTACTAATATAGGAATTGATCTGAAATTCCATAAATGCTTACCATATAGCTATTCACAAGGATCAGAAATATTTCAAGCAAATTTATCTATAATTGACACATTAATGTGGTGCGAGCCATCAGAGGTTAAACAAATGCTTCACAATTGTGAGGTGATTTAATGCCAGCATCTATTACCAAATGTTTATCTAATATCAATAAAGTTGTAATTTTTGGAACTAATGATTTTGCAGAACTTGCCGATTTCTATTTGAAAACTGATTGGAAATCCGGCAGTTGTGAGGTAGTAGCTTTTACGGTTAACAAGGAATATCTCAAAGAAGATACGTTCAAAGGCAAACCAGTTGTTCCTTTCGAAGAAATTACTAAATTATTTCCTCCAACCCAAAATTTATTCTTTGCTCCTCTTGCTAATAATATTTTGCGAGGCAAAATATATTCCCAGGCAAAAAATAAAGGATATAAATTTATTAGCTACATTAGTAGCAAGGCTACCGTTTTTGGAAATCATATTGGTGAAAATTGCTTTATCTTAGAAGATAATACGATTCAGCCATTTGTCGAGATTGGCAATAATGTAATTCTCTGGAGCGGCAATCACTGTGGGCATCATTCAAAAATCAGTGATCATTGTTTTTTAAGCTCTCATGTGGTTCTTTCAGGACATTGTCAAATAGAACCATATTGCTGGTTTGGGGTCAATTCGACTATCAGAGATAATCTCAAAATTGCGGAAGGAACAATGTTAGCAATGGGAGCAGTTTTAACGAAAAATACTGATCCGTGGAGTCTTTACATGGGAATACCCGCTAAGAAAATCGAAGGAAAGGATACACACGAATTGTTATGAAAAAACGTGAAAAGGAAATACGAAAGAAACACGTAATGCTATTCTTAATGTTCTTAGAGAAACTCGCACAGGAGAGACGGAAAAATTGCTTGACATAGTGGATCAAGAAGTTGACAAAATAATTAATGTAATTCTAAATTTGAGTGAATAAATGAAACAAGTATGGGAGAAGCAAGGTCTGATTTATTCAGATCGAGCACAAATTCCTACAATATGGGAAAAAGATTCTAAAACATGGAGAATCTTTTTTGCGGATCGAACTCAAAATAATAAAAGTTTTATTCGGAGCATCGATGTCCAAGCCGGAAGTCCTAAAAAAGTACTAGCCGAATCTAAGAGTCCATTACTAGATTTTGGTCCGATTGGGGCATTTGATCATGATGGTACGATGCCCTCTTGGATTACTGTAGAAAATGGTTTAATCTATCTCTATTATATTGGCTGGTCAGTTCGTCAAGATGTACCTTATCAAAATTTAATTGGTTTAGCAGTTAGCAAAGATGGGGGGAGAAACTTTACTAAAGTTAGTGAGGGGCCTCATCTTTCAACTTCGCCAAGCGAACCTTATTTCTGTAGTACACCGTGTGTTATTAAACGTGCTACTTGTGACCACTTGTTTTACCTGTCATGTGTAGGATGGGAAACAAATCCTAACTCCCCGCCAGAAGCCAGATATGTTATTAAGCATCGCGAACGCGGAGCTGATAGTAATCATTGGTCACAAAATCCTGAATTAACTCTCCATTTTTATCACTTAAGAGAGGGTGGGCTGTGTCGTCCATCAGTTTTGGTAGATAATAATAATAATTGGCATATGTGGTATTGTTATAGGGATCTTGAAGGTTACCGAAATAATAAACAGAATTCATATCGGATTGGTTATGCCCAACCAAATGTTGATATTCGCTCTCAATGGAAACGAAAAGATTTTGAATGCATCCTTGAGCCATCGGAAATAGGATGGGATAGTGAGGCTGTTTCCTATCCCTATGTTATAAAACATCAAGATCAACTTTTCATGTTTTATAATGGTAATGGTTTTGGCTCAACTGGTATGGGATATGCGACACTTCCCCTGTCTAATTTATAATTTATCATCAAATGGCACGGGCCGACGCATTCGTTCCATCCCAATTGTAATCTCCACAGGCTCATTTTAGCAATTCGTTCACGACTATCTGGATCGGGAACTAAACATCTGATCAAAATGAATATCATTTATAATAATTACGACTGGGTTGGGATAACTGATTAAGATTATTTAATTAATAACGATACTCGTTAGACTTTCTTAAACATCTATGAGGATTGTACTCTAAGTATGCATAACGCCCATCGCGATTAGTTCCGTCGCCAGGGTTTTTTCTTGGATCAACTATCATTTTAATTCCAAATGTATTACAAAATCCCATAGTTAATATATTTTCAGTTTTAATTGCTTCCGGAGTTTGACTAGTAATCCAATTCATGTTCTGTGTCTATTATCCTATTTTAAAAGAAATTAAAACCAAAGGATTTAGTTTTTGGAACTAACTTGCTAATAATATCCAATGCGTCACTTGAATCTATCTCGGATACAACTATTTTATCACCAGCCATTGCTATCGATTTTCCTCGGTATAACTCAATAAATTTATCTAAATTATTTAGAATAGCCCTAATATGATCACAAATTGGTTCAAAATCATCTCCAGCTTCGTAATCTTCCAAATTTAAAATACCTGCTTCAAGTCTTCTTTTTATTCGTTTGGTGAAGACTTCTTTATCTACTAATGCAGATTTTTCCTTAGCTTGTTTCACTTTTTCTTTTCTAATAACTTTTTCTTTTTCAAAATGCGCTTTGGCATAAGCTTCCTGCTCTTTAGACCATATTCTACGTGTTTTAATTCTGGATTTATCAACTTTAAGCGCTTTAGCAAGCATTTCCGTAATTATATCATCATGTGCTGCTTCAGGTGATTGATTTTGATTAATTTCTGGTTCCATTATTGTATTATACATAAGCATATATGATAATTTATTAGTTAAATTTGTCAATATTCATAGATATTGATATAAATAACTTTTTATCGTAGGAATCATAGAAAACAAATATTGAATAAATTTCACTAGTTGAAATTTTTTCTTTTATTAGTAACCTTTTAGAGTAACAAAGAAGAAAATAATAAAACTCCTAATCTTTGATATATGAAACATAAAGGTAAATCATTTGATCCTTTCTACATCCCAAATTTGTCCCCAAACTGTTCCTAAATAACCAATTGAACCCAATTTCCATAAACTCATTTTGGCTGTTTGTTCTCGGCTATCAGGATCGGGAATTAAACGATCTAGATCAAAATGAATATCACTCATGATAACAACGACCGGAGCACCTCCGAAAATATGCGCGGCATCGCGGGCTGCAAAATTAGCTGCACTTCTTTGTGTGGTAAGATAAATGGCATCGGGGTTGCTAGGTGCAGCCGTCTCAATTCCCGCACCATAAACTGCAGGAGATCCCGTGTCGGATCGGGGACAGATTCCTTCATCCATGATTTTTCGGACCAACTCTGAAGAGGTTCCATGATAAAAAGTGATATTTTCCCAAACCGGATCCTCTGGAGGTGGTTCCTTAGTGACTAAATTACGTATTATCTTTGGGGGGCCATCAAATATAATTTCATAAGAATCTAACTCCGGATGTTCTTTAACTATTTGCATTAAGGCAATTCTAAAATTTCGATGGTACTCAGTAGCTCCATTGACATCATAATTTTTCCATTCATTGTGAGAAGACATGCCGCTTATCATCTCCCAATCAAAATCAGCATAGCACGGATCGAAATTCAAAATTTTAGAAGATTCAACATAAGTACCATCGTCATGACCGTAGAAATAAAGAATATTTTCGGGGCGAGGCATGTATTTATTCTACCTGATTTGGTTTAGCTTTGAAATTTATTTAAATCCTGATAAATTAACAGCATGGGTTTTGTTAATCAAGTTCTTTTAGGTGACTGTTTAAAATTAATGCCGCAACTTCCAGATCAATCAATTGATTTAATTCTTAGTGACCCGCCCTATCAAATGACTAATAACTCATGGGATTCAATTCTTCCACTAGATCAACTCTGGAAAGAATATCGCAGAATAACCAAACCCAACGCCGCCATTATTTTAATGGGGGCGGGCCTCTTTTCAGCTCAACTAATGCTAAGCGCACCTGACTTATACAAATACACGATTATTTGGGAAAAGAATAAAGCAACTAACTTCTTAAATGCTAAAAAACAACCATTAAGAAGTCATGAGGATATTTTAATTTTTTATCAAAAACAACCGACTTACAACCCCCAAATGACGACTGGTCATAAAGTAACGAAATCCTATAAACAAGGACCTAAAAGCAGCAATTATGGACATATCAATCCAGGGTTTCAATGGGGCGGATCTGATAAACGATATCCTAAATCGATAATTAAAATTCCTGTTTTAAACAATGATAGCGGTTTAAAAAAACATCCAACTCAAAAACCTGTCGAATTAGGAGAATATTTAATACAAACATTCAGTAATTCTGGAAATTTAATGTTAGATAATTGTGCAGGGTCGGGAAGCTTTTTAGTAGCGGCTAAACGATTAAAACGAGATTTTATTGGAATAGAAATCAATACCAAATTTCATAAAATAGCACTTGAAAGATTGAATCAGCTGGTTTAGGGGCCATCATTCTGAGCCTTTAGAGTATTAGCCATATGTGTATTGCCAGTATAGAGTGCACAATTCTGAAGTAAACTACTAAGTAGTCCTAGGCCCATCACAGGTAATTTAAGTGTTGTAGCTTCACCAGCTTCAGCGGCAGTAAGGAATTCTTTGATAGCTTTCATAATATCTTCCTGGTCCGAAGGACGATATTGTTCCAAGATTTCTTGAAGAACTTTCAAATTAGTTGCAGCATCACCAAGATAGGCATCAGCCCGTTTATTTTTGGTCTTTTGAAGAAATTTTTTGGCAGAAGAAGTCACTTGATTCTCTTTCATGATGCACATGGTGCAATCAAAGCTGCCTGATTTTGAATAATCATCTGTTTCTCTCAAGAGTAATAAATGAGTAACCTTCTCGATCATCACGGGAGGTTTCAATAAATTCTGGTGGAATAGCGAGGTAGAAAGTATCACCTTGATAATCTTGATCAATCCGTGTTAAATAAATCTTAGAAATCATAGGCATAGTTTCTTTATAGATTTCAGCTCCACCAATAATAAATAACTCTTGTTCCTCAGAATAAGTTTTTTGGCAATAACTTATTGCTTTTTCAATGGAAGCGAAAACTTGAGCATCGGGTAAACTTTGTAAAGTTCGACTTATCACAACATTATGTCTTTTAGGAAGTGCTTTACCAATGCTTTGATAGGTGTTTTTCCCTATTAAAATACAATGATTAAGAGTAATAGCGCGAAAATGCTTACGATCTTCGGGCAGATCCCAAGGAATTTTATTTTGATTTCCAATAACATTATTTTTACTAATTGCAACAACATGAGATAGAGTTAACATAATTCATCATCTTTCGTATCCAACGGACAATGCCTCCCAGTCTTCTCGGGTTCTCCGTCTCGTAACTGCGGACAACGAGGATCGAAGCAATCGCCGTCACTGTTTCGGCCAGCGGCAGAACAACTTTCAAGCTCAAGCAGCATTCCACATTGGCAACCGCTACGCATTAAAATAGTAGTAGAACACCGGCAAACTGGCTTAACATTTGAATTATCTTCAAGATAATCAAAGAATTTAGGATCCACCTCCATCTTTTGCAAACAACTATCATAGAAACTCAGAGGAGATACACTATCGAAATCTGGCATTTCATTTTCAAATAAAGTCAGGGCTTTCAAATAAACTTGATATTTATAATTAAACTTAGAAAGTTCTAATAGACCCAATGAAGAATCGGCTTCTTCTTTTCCATAAAGATATGAATCGCTGTAGCCACGTACTAAGGCTAGACCATGGCTACATTTCCAAAAGTCTTCTACCCCAACTGCTGCAATCCCCGAAGTAGTCAGAACCTTAGCATAGTTATGATTTATAACTAATTCACAATCAGAAGTAGGGTTCAAAGAATCCAGAGGACAAATCCAATGATTACGGACAAAAAATGCTTTCGCTTCCTGTATTTGGAAAATAGCATCTTTCCAAACTTGAGGGTCATCTAAATCTAGATCCAAATTATGAAGAATTGGCTCCATCATAATATCTGAGTCAGAATAGAACCATTTTGGAAGAACTTTTATTAAAGAAGTTACTAGTTCTTTAATAAAGTCTCGGCGTTGATAATGCTCAATCCCGTATGCTGGTGGTACAAGCCGTCCTTCTAGCCGTCCTTCTACTAAAGTGCTCATTGTATCACCAGGATAACTAAGTTCTAATTCAGCCTCACCATTAGATCCCCTAAATATTCTGGTTTCTCTGATTCCATAATGAGATTCCAATTTTTGAGCAATGGGATCCCAATTTCTAGGCTCTGCTGAATAATTGAAAAGAATATCAAGAGCGTCGGTTTTAAGTACGGCGAGAATTTCTTGTATTTTCATATTCTGATAATTACACCTTTCTTAAAATTCACAAGTGAGAAGAAAATATCGGTTAATTTTAAGCGGAATTCTGTTCCTTTCGGGATAGTCATCTATCTCGATTTAATGTCACCATTAAATTCTAGCGTTCTACCTGAAGTATTGACCGGGCAGGTCACTTCAACTTGAACTTGCAGCCAGCATGGTTTGCCACGTCGTTGTTACCAATGATGCGTCGGGGTCTCTTACACCTCGGTTTCACCCTTACCTTATCATACTTAACAAGCTGACAAGGCGGTTTGCTTTCTGTTGCACTTTCCCTTAGATTACTCTAGCCAGTTATTACCTGGTGCTGTGCCCTAGCTGTTCCGACTTTCCTCGGTAGATATCAATAAGCCGATACCTAACGCGACTATCTAACTAACCGATATCCTATTCAAATAACTTCACAAAACTCCTGTTAAGATCCGAAGAACCTGGGTACAAGCTTGTGACATTAAAAGTAGATCTTGTAATTGAACGATATAAGTTTTTAATTCCATCTCCACGATGAAATCTGTGTCATAAGTCCGGCGTCGAACTAAAACATCAATTTTATCTTGGAGATAAAGATAATACTCATAATTATTCAAGCGGCTACAAAATTAGTTATTCAGCACGCCATTTAAAAATCGAATCAAATCAGTGCTAGTCACAATCCCAACTAAATTACGATCCTTGTCATTATCAACAACTGGTAGAGAATGAAAACGACCAGTATTAAGAAGTCTTGCGGCATCACGAATAGTTTCATCTTGTGTCAAATAAGTGACTTGCTTATGCATCGCTGATTCAACAGTAAACTGTGAATCTAGCAACTTATCCGATAGGCGAGGGTCAGTTCCATAAGCTTCTAGTGTTAAACTTATTAAATCAGTTGAGCTTAGAATTCCGACTAATCTTTTACCATCCACCACAGGAACGTGATGCAAATAAGAATGTTCAGCCAATAGCTGCCGAACATGACTTAAAGGCTCACCTCTCTGCACAAAATGGGGATTAGTCGTCATAATCGTCTTAATCGGTTCTTTCCTTCGCATTGAAATCTCCTGTGTTACCTAAACAACCTGTACATCCAATTAATTGCCATTCGCTTTGGAGGGTTGTATAGCCCAAAATTCCTTGAGGGGCAGATCCGCCATTAATGACAATATCTCCACCAACACCGCTGGTGGTCCCTTTACCACCTGTAATAATTGCGAAACCACCATTATTTACAGGATTTTTTTTAGGAGTGCATTTGTAACAAAAATAACCCTGCTTGCAATCATAAGAGTAAGTCCAAGGCTGACCCTCGATATCACAAGCTTCTTTCGTAATTTTGACATCGCCCGCCCCGGACCCAACGCACCTCACCTTTTGAATGTTTTAAATAAAAAATCTAAGGAATATGGGATCCACCCGATTTACTATTGGTGATTTACATTTAAAATACGCGTATCTCGGTGACTATCGTAGTTCGGAGCCAGGACATGTTCGATCAGCGATATCAACATATTTGGGCTCAAAAGCCACAGCCCGCCGCTTCTTTTCCTTGAGTTGTGCTTTAGCCTTCCAAACTGCGTCTTCGTAAGAAGGAGCTTCGATTTCTAGTTCATCATGAATAACGGCTTTGATAGAAACGATGAATTTCATTGATTTTCCTTAGATTGCTATTGCAAATTCCAATTTAGGATGTGATTGATAATTTTGAAGAATTGTATCGTTTGCTCCCCATTCAAAGATGGAAGTAAACTTTTCCGTTTGAATGGTAGGTAGTGGGTAGGTATCTCTTTTAATTTGAACTCTCGCCCCATCAATGTGGTTGTCATAAATATGACAATTAGACAAAAATCCAGTTACAACACCTTCTTTGAAGCCGCTTTGTTTACAGAACAAATGTAATAATAATGAATAAGAAGCTAAATTAAATGGTAAGCCTAATACGACATCGACGCTACGCTGAAACCAGCATAAATTTAGAGTTCCATTGATATGTGTCAAATGAAATAGAACATGACAAGGTGGCAAAGCTTGATTTTTTAGAGCAAGTGGATTCCATGCACTACATACCATTCGCCTATCATTGGGGTTATTTTTTAAAGTCTCAATAATAGTTTGAATCTGATCATAACCTTGGCTATTAAAATTTCTCCACTGATATCCATATATATTACCTAGATCAGGCTCTTTTAATTGAAATTCTTTTTTTTCTATTTCAGATAGTCCGGGCGGAATTTTTTGTGGATTACACCATTCATCCCAAATCTTACAACCTTTATCTTGAAACCATTTTTTATCAGTGACCCCTTTAATAAAACCTTCTAATTCAACTTTCATGGTTTTCCAAGCCATTTTTTTAGTCGTTAAGAGGGGAAAACCGTGACTCATATCGTGATGAATCATCATATGAGGTATTGTTATAGCTGGAACACCCGTCCTATTAGGAACTATTGCACCCTCATCTAATATTGTAGAAACAATTCTTAGATACTGTTGCTCTCCATGTAATTTATTTTCCGTAATCATCTGCCTCCGATTAAGATAATTTTTGTTCAACAGGGCAGAACCACGTAGTGCGCCCGTCCTGTTGAATAGTTTCTATTTTATGCCCATTCGGACATAGCTTTTTTCCATAAATTTTAAGCATCGTTTGCGCATTTCCCGTATGTCCATCAGCAGTAAAATCTTTTATAGAACTACCACCAAGTTTATATGCTTTTTGCAGAATACTATGCGCAATAATATTAATATCAAACCATTTTGTGGGGTCTATTTTTGAAACAAGTTGTTTTGGGTGAACCCCAACTTCATGTAATATTTCACAACTGTAAATATTTCCGGGTCCCGAGGTAACATCTTGTCTCATTAAAGCGACTTTTATTTCCTCGTTCTCGATTTTATTACTACTTTGTAATTGAATCCATTTAGTTTTATCCATCGGAGATTGGAGTAAATCCCAACCAATTTTATTTTCACATGTTTTTGCATCTTTTGGTTTTGCCACGCGAATAGTGCCAAAACAACGGGGATCATAATAAGATAGATCATCGCCATTGGCTTTTAAAAATGCAAATCGTGTGTGTTTTTCACCAGAGGCATTAAACCGCCAATCACCTGACATACCTAATGTAGACAAAAGAACCCAGGGCTCTTTTGTCTCATAAATCTCTATATCGAGTAAAATTAACTTCCCTCTTGTTCTTACTTTTTTAAGTTGCCATCTTTGATTTACAATAACATTCCAATTCTTCGGTAATTCCCGTGAATAGCGGTGCAGAACTCCGGGCACATTTTCAATAATTTCTGCCGTTTCAAAAATATTACCAATTCCTTTAGCAACAGCATCTGCAACTACACGTACCTCGCAGCCCTCAGGCATTCCACAGATCTCCTAATCGGATAATTTTTTTACATTTTGAACTTTCGACGCTCACATTCATCCAAGCGTGGTCCGCAGCACTTCAGTTATCAGTGATGCCATACTTTACTAAGAAAGGGTATTATAATATCCCATTTACGTTTCATACCTGCGCCACGATAAATTGCCTTGTAAAAAGTAACCGCAGCTTTTCCGTGAAATTTCAAACTAAATAAATTTGATATATCTTTTTCTTGATATTTTCGCCCTTGTATGTTGCTATATTTATTCATTATAAAGTCAACTATTTGCCCGGAAGCAAGAATTGATATTGCGACTGAATGCCCATTATTTATCTTATAAATTGATCCATCGCCATCAATTAAACCACATATCCAATAGTTTAATAACTCATCATTATTTTTTAGGCAATCAGGAATTTGATTTCTTGTAGATTTTTTTGCTTCCAAATTCCATAATTTTAAATCTTCAAATATATAGGGGTCACTAATTGTTAACGTATAATAGTTAATTAAACTATCATTCTCACTTTGCCTTTTGGAATATGGCTTGTTAGTTTTAAGAAATTTTTGGAATCCGAGGATTAGTCCTTCATCCTTAGAAACCAACTCTATCAGCTTATTTGGTTCAAATTTTATGCAACCATCGGCTGATAAAAGCCCCGCCCAATAGGAACTGTCTTTTTCTATCCTAGAAAAACAATCATGCTCATAAGCATAATTATTTTTATCGATATTAATAGATAATTTTGTTGTCCACCATACAATTTTATCTCGACTACATCCAAGCCCTTCTGCACATTTTTGTGTATCGTAGTCATTTTTAATTAATAACTGTTGCCATTTATCTTTATCTTGTTGCCATTTATTAGAATCTGCTAATAATGAGTCTAACATCATATTTGTTTTACGTAATAATTTATGCGCAGACCCATCATTTAAAATAATGTGTTTGAAATCAAATCGTTGCAAATCAATTTCACTTTGATGGTTCGAATATTCTCTGTAATAAGGACGTATAATAAAAAAGGGTACTGCATTATATTTTCTAAGCAACTCAAGTTCATTTTTAAATCTTACATCATCAAAAACATAATTATCATTATCATTACAACTTAATTTTTTTTCTAATTCTTGAACATGAAAATTTTCATTAATATTGCGAATTATATCCGTCCCTATAAATTGTAATATATCTCGTATTGACCAGAATTCTCTAGGCTCGAACTTTAGAGATGACACCCCGATCATTGTAGCCAGTTTCTCTAAACATTCAGGTGTCCATTTTATAGAAGTTAAAAATTTCTCTTCTTTTTTAAGAGGGTCAGACAAATCAGACAAGTTAAAGTTAAATAGTTCTGAAATAATTTCCTTCAACCTATCAGCAAAACTTAATTTTTTGAATCCTCGCCTTACTAGCTCCTGAGCTAGTAGCGTTTTTCCAGAACCTTTTCTCCCAGAGAAGGAAATTATCATGACCATAATCATACCGTTTAATAGTTATAATTCAACATTTGCACGCGACTTACGAATTTATTTATCAGAAATAATGATAATATCCCCGAACAATCCGAAATCAACCCCGTTCATCGAGTTTCTGCGTAAATTTCCCCTATTGCCAATCATCGCCCAGACGACCCGAAACCACCTTTGCCACGCGCAGTTGATGATAACTCAGTTATTATATTAATTTTTGGAAGAATAATAGAAGCTACAACGGCCTGTGCAATTCGATCACCGATCTTAATATGATAAGGCTTATTACTAAGATTAACTAAGGCGATTCGCAGTTCATTTCTATAGCCAGGATCTAGGACACCCGCTACTCGATGAATGCCATCTTTTGCTGACAAAGACGATCTGTCCCAAATGAAAAGCCCTAACCCTTGTGGTAACTCAAAAGCTAATCCAGTTCCAATAATAGCTCTAGCTGGATCTTTATCTTGTCCTTGACCTTCAAATCGTGAAGCCAGTATTACTTCTTCAGTAGCATAGATATCCATCCCAACGTCATCAGAATGAGCGCGAGTTGGTACTTTAGCTTTTTCATTAAGTAATTTGATATTTAGCTCTAAAGTAAAATCTTTAGTCTCTTTTCCACAAATATTAGTATACCGAGCAGGAACTTCCTGCATTTCTCTCAAATTGGAAATTAGAGGGATCCCATCTTGATGGATAATAGATTGAGAGACAAAACATTCAATCTCTGTATCCCAATAAGTCATTACCGGAATAAGCATATTTTCCTCGGAAACCAAATCTTATCCGAAGAATATCTCTATGCAATATTGTTCTCTAGTTGACTCAATACATCTAAGATTTTTCCAGCTTGAAGGAAAAGGGTTTGATCTTCTAAAACTGGCTTATGGGCTAACAATTGTTCCACACAATACTTATAATCGTAAACGTCTATAAAAAGTCTTTTCCTCTTCAATATATTCTCTACTTTATGATTAATCATAATTATTAAGAGCAAAATTAATTTAGCATCAACCCCATATGTTAAGAAATTTCGTGTTTTCAATTTATTGATTATGTCTTTTGTGTTTTTAATCAAAAAATAACGAGGATTTAAATTCACGCCATCATTCAGATAACCAGGACACATATCAATATTTTACTTTAATCAATATAATCATTATCGACATAATTCTCTAATTTTTTAGCCCGAGAAGGATGCCGTAATTTCCTGAGTGCTTTAGATTCAATCTGACGGACTCGTTCTCTAGTGATGCAATACATCAAACCTACCTCCTCTAAGGTATAAATATACCCATCTCCAAGTCCAAATCTCAGTTTGATAATTTCTTTTTCTCTGACCGATAAAGTATCAATAACGCCCAACAATTTATCCTTCAACATATTCTGAGCCGCAGCTTCAATCGGGGTCTGATTAGTCCTATCTTCGAGTAATTCGCCAAAAAGACTCTCATCTGATTCTCCTGAAACTGGTTTATCTAAACTAGCTGGAGATTTAGAAACTTTATTAATCCGATGAAAATCCTCTAAACTAAATTCTGGGCTTTTGAAATTAAGTTGGACTTCTTTAACTATTTCTTCTGGAGTCGGATCGACGCCTGTTTCCTGAATTAATTTTTTAGTCGCTTTTTCTAATTTACTTAACTGCTCGACAATATGAACAGGTAAACGAATCACTCGGGATGAATCACTAAGACTTCGAGTAATACTCTGTCGAATCCACCAAGTTGCATAAGTTGAAAATTTAAATCCTTTAGCATATTCATATTTTTCAACAGCTCGCATTAAACCAGCATTCCCTTCTTGAATGATATCCAAAAAGGGAACTTGGCTATTTTTGTATTTTTTAGCAATACTAACTACAAGTCTCAAATTACCATTAGCTAGATCGCGTTTAGCATCCTCATAAATATCAAATTGAATTTTTAAGAGGGCTCTTCTTTTAGTAAACTCTTCCCACGTCATCCGATATTTATTTAAATCAAACCCATCTTCTTTTTCTCTCATCAATTCTTTAAACATTCGATGAAAAAACTTAATTTGTAATCCAGATTTTTCAATTAACTCAATGCCCACCATCTGATAAGCCTTAGCAACATAATAGTGTGGTGCAATTAATATTCTTGCACGTAATAACTTTAATTCTTGAACATTTTTAATTAAATCTTCCTTAATATCTAATTTGCTCAGAGGTTGCATTGGAGCTACATCTCTAATTTTCAAAGTCCGATCTACAGCATTTTCTCCAGTGATTACCCCATCAATTAAATTGATAGCCCGACAGAAACATGGATAGAAAGATAAAACTAGCACACGTCCAGCTTGTCGAAAATAATCTATTTTTACCGCTAAATGTAATTCTGCATCCCGTGTTAAAAGAGGAAGCTTGCCCATTTGTTTCATATAAATGGACAACATATCGTCTTCGGTAGCTATTTCTACTTCTTCACTTTCAATTTCTGCTAGTTCCTCAACATCTGGATCCTCTTCATCGAGATCAAACTCATCCACCATGTAATCCCCATTTTAGATACAACAGATCGCATAGGACATGCACCAAGCGATTGGTTCAAGGTATTCCGGATATAATATAAAAAAGTATGCCCAGGAGTAAAGATAATAAGTAAACCAGTTCATGGTTTCTTATTATAATAGTAACCCCCTACAATTAGCAAACCTAGAACGGCTAAAATTATTCCGAACTCGATAGCACTTCCAATGGTGAATTCACCAAGACCCGTTGAAACATAATCGCCAAACCCAGAAATTCCCGAAACAGGCGGAAGATCTAATTTTGGTAGGTCACGAAGATTCGTAACTACTGGTTCTTTTTTATAGAGTAAGGGTTGGACATATTCCATTGGGATTCCACCGGCGACTGGTTCTTTAGAAAAAACTGGTCCAGAGGAAGTCCAATAAGTTTTCCCCGGGGGAACTGCTTGTATTTGTTTATTAGCAACAGCAGTAATAATGCCCTCTTTCGCAACCGTCAATATTTCTTTAGCAGCGCCCTCATTACTAACTTTTGGTGGAGTTGGTCGAATATAATAAGTCGGCTCAACTTTCTTTGGCACCATAGGAGGTATTGCGGGAACTCGTGGGCGGGAAATCTGAATACTGGATGGAGCTTTAACAACCGCTTTGGGCTTCATCACTTGACGGGCTTCAACATGATGTGGATGTTGTGGTGCTTTTCCCGGCTTTTTAATTTCTATCTTTTTTGGCTCTACTTTTTTAGTTTCGACCTTAACTTTTCGTTTTGGTAATATTTTGTGCTCAGGTCGCTTGGGGTGTGGCCTCAGATGTTTACTCTTATCTTTTATTTGAGACTTGTGGGTAGTATCTTTTTTTATAGCCACCTTTGGAGTAATTTTATCCGTAGGTTTAGTCTCTTTATCTTTCTTGCTGTCTGTATCACCCCATACAGACCCAAGACCCCCATAGCTTCCTAGGTTGTTTTTAATATACATAAGGTACCTTGTTTTATTCTATGAAATTAAAAGAATATTTTCCAGAACGATTTTTCGTGAATATAGAATTGGCTGGCGGATTTGAAACGCAATTCTAGGAGTTTATATAAGCGCCTCAAAAATATATAGTTGTATTTAATGGCCTTGCGTCCCATTTGCGTTTCACTAAAATTTGGCCTTGACACGAAAGGTGGGGTCGGGTAAACTTCTGGTGTTACGCGGGTGTAGCTCAATGGTAGAGCGGTAGCCTTTCGCATCTAAGAATGCCGAAGCCAAGCTATCGATAAGGGTTCGATTCCCTTCATCCGCTTAATACGAATCTCGTTCGTCACTTTGTTGCAAGCCTGGAGGGCGTTCCTCCAGGCTTTTTTATTATGTTTTTATGTCTGAGAGTCTTCCGACAAATCTTCTTCAATTATTTCTTCTTCAGACTCAAAAACATCTGGCTCTTGCTCGATTGGCTCTTCAACTACCTCTTCTATTTCTTCCAATTCAGGTTCTTCTTCATAAAGCCTCAAATTTTCAAAAATTAGATCTGCAACCTTATTAGCATCCAAATTAATTTCTGCTAACAATCTAATTCCTGGTTGTATTACTTTTTTTAAAGTAGTAGGTACTTCATTTTGTTGCAGTGCAATTGCCTCATCAGGATCCCACTCTGGAATAATAACCTCTAAGATACCTCTCTTTAAACTAATAACATCAACAAATGCTGTTTCCAGTGTGGGTGCCTTTTGATAGCCATAATTTTCGTAATCCAAAGGGTTTTCTTCCGTCACTTGTTTACAACTAGCAATAGCACTGCATTTACAAGATAAATTTCCAATACACCCACCAATATTTTTGCCGCAAATACAAATTTGATTTTGATTACGTTTCAGATTATTAGAACTTTCTAATTGGAGATGCTGTAGTGGATCATTAACTGCCACTTTCTCAATCGAAATATAAATTTCCTCATTGGGCCAATAAGATTTGGCAACTGTAGCTAGTTCCTCAGCTTTCTTCATTGAGTAGCTGCGAGCTACCACATAATTAACATCCTCTTTCCTCTCGATGCAAACCAGATAATTACTTTTGAACTCTATATCCATACTGGAATATTATCAAAAGCTTATTTGCTTGCAAAAACAAAATCTTTGAGACTTGCCAAGAGTAAAAGATCAGATACAGTTGTTCCGTTCGGAAGCAAATTTAGGCAATTGCAGCTTTAAGGATCGCGAATGACGGCACCGCAATCGAAAGCTTTATTAGACAAGCTCTCCGCTTCTTTTAAGAAGCGATTTGATGCTGATGAGACCATAAAATCTTTCGTTGAATTCTTGGAAGCGGTTGATCAGGAACCTCATAAATATTGTCGAACTGCTGCTGAGTACATTAAAAATGTTTTTGATTATTATGGACATTATAAAAAGACCGATAAAAGTGGTGAGCACGTTCGTCGCTGGAAAATTTTTGATTTATTTGCTCCAATTTACGGACAAGAAGAGGCCCAAAATTCTCTCTACAATATAATTTGTTCTTTCGCAGAAAATCGAGTTAACAAGATTATTTTATTGCATGGCCCTAATGGCTCTGCCAAGACCTCTTTAATTAATTCCATTATGATGGCATGCCAAGATTATTCTAAGAAACCTGAAGGTGCCCTCTTCTCCTTTAACTGGATTTTTAGCGATGAGGCTGAAAACGAAGCAGGTTTAGGTTTCGGAAATGCAGACAATAAGGAATTCAATAAAGAAACCCTAGCGTATACTCCACCAGAAAATGTTACTTTCCGCCTTCCTAGTGCACTCAAAGATAATCCGCTGCTCCTAATCCCCAAAGCTGAGCGAGAAGAATTCCTTAATAAACTTGGAATAAAAAAACCTCATTATCTTTACGATGCAGAATTGAGCCAGAAGAATCAGGAGATTTTTAGTCAACTCGCTATTGCTTATGAGGGTGACTGGCTCCGAGTTGTTCGTCACGTACAAATCGAACGCTTCTATCTTTCAAAAATGTTCCGTAAAGGTCTTGTTTCAATTGACCCGGAACGGAGTGCAGATGCTAGTTCGCGATCACTCAACGTAGAAATGTCATATCGAATTCCACGAATTCTCGCACTTTCAACAATGCATGAACCTTTTGGTGATCTAGTTGATGCCAATCGTGGAATCGTTGAATTCAGTGAAATTTTCAAGCGCCCGCCGAGTGATAACAAGTATTTATTAACCACCGCGGAATGGGGCACTATTTCATTGCCTGGCTTTACTGCACTACTTGATTGCGTAATATTTGCCACTGACAACGAAAAAAATCTTAGCGTGTTTAAATATCATCCGGACTGGCCATCTTTCAATGGTCGTTTCGCCTATGTTCGTGTTCCGTATTTGCTTAAAATATCAGATGAGCAGTTAGCTTGCGATAAAATCATTAAAGAGCATGTTAAGAAGCATGTCGCCCCTCATACTAGTGAAGTTTTAGGTTTATGGTCGGTCTTAACAAGGCTCCGTAAATCAAAGCATGATTTAGCACGTAAATTAACCCATACAGAAAAAGCAATTCTTTATGATAAGTGCCAGGCTCCTTCCTCATGGGGCCAAAAGGATCAGCAAAGTCTAAGACGCGATCTAAGGGAAATTGCATCTGAATATGATGATGAACGAGCTAGAGTAATGGCTGAAGGCGCTTATGATGCTTCTTACGAAGGTCGCAGTGGTGCCTCTTATCGTGAATTAATTAATATTGTCACGGAAGCAATGCATAGGAAAGACTACCTTTCGCCGCTAATGTTAATTGAAGCTATTAGACACGTCAATAAAAATGATAGTATTTACGAATTCATTAAACTCCACAAATTTCACAAACCAGAAGAAGGCTATTTAGCTCCAGACGCTATTATTACGGAAGTGACTAAATTTTATTATGAATCCTTGAAGAAGGATCTACAAAATTGTGCTGGATTAATTGCCGACGAGGAATATAAGAAACTCTTTGAACGCTACATCCAGAATGTCAAAGCTTGGACTAAGAATGAGAAGCTTTTGAACCAGCAGACTGGTGCTTGGGAAGTTGCCAGTGAAACCTTGATGCGCAAAATTGAGGAAAAACTCAATATTAAACCCGAGGAAGCGGAAGAACGACGAAAAGAGCTTTTCACTAAATTGGCAGCTTGGGCACTTAAGAATGATGTTACCCAAGGTATCCCCTTTGATACTTTATTCTCAGATCTTGTTGAAATTTTACGGAGAAATAGTGCTGTTGAGGTTAATAAACAGCTTAAGCGGCTTCAAAAGTTTATTCTCCAACATGGTTCCGATGACCAGAAATTAATTCCAACAGACGATAGAAAGATCGTAACACAGACGATTGACAGGATGTTCCAGTTGGGGTATACTGCGGAATCTCTAAAAGAAGCAATGGTGTTCTTGAATAGTCACGACAAAGAGTAATTAGGTTTTTGTTAACACCGTTTAACAAGGAAATGTTATGACAGATACTCGTGTCACTGGTGATAAGCTTCTGAAGAAGTTTACTATCACCAATCAGTATCAGGAACTGCACTGGGTTGGTTCCTTTGCGGCGTATCTTGATAAAGTTCGCGAAGATCCGTTGATTGTGCGTAATGCTTACCAAAGAACCTACGATATGGTAGTTTCTCCGGGCTTCGACGAGTACGAAAAATATCGTGAGAAGTTTCGTCGTTGGAAGTTCTTTAATGACGAAGAAGGCAAGGGCAAGGATGCAGTTTTTGGTATTGATCGGGAGCTGAATAAGCTTGTTGAACTTCTCAAGGCAGGTGCAGAGGGTTATGGAGTTGAACGCCGTATCCTTCTCATGCATGGTCCAGTTGGTTCTGCCAAATCAACTATTGCTCGTCTTCTCAAAAAAGGTTTGGAACGTTACTCTCGAAATCCAAAAGGTTCACTATATTCTTTCCAAGTTCTTGATTTGACCACCAAAGAGTGGGTCGATTCTCCGATGCATGAGGAACCGCTGAAATTAATTCCTGAGGAGATTCGAGAAGAATTTGTTAAAGAACTTTTCTCAGATGTTAAGACTAAATATCCTGTCACAACTCATCGTGGTACCCTTGATCCTGCCAGCCGAAAATATTTCGATTTGTTGATGGCGGAGCATGGTGGTGATTGGGAAAAAGTTGTCCAAAACGGAATCAGAGTCAAACGTTTCCTAATCTCTGAAAAAGACCGTCAGGGAATTGGCACTTATCAGCCGAAGGATGAGAAGAGTCAGGACGCCACTGAGCTAACTGGTGATATTAACTATCGTCGGATTGCTCAATATGGAAGTGACAGTGATCCGCGAGCCTTCAACTTCGATGGTGAATTCAATATTGCTAATCGCGGCATCATCGAATTCGTTGAGATTCTCAAACTCGAAACCGCCTTCCTTTATGATCTTCTCGGCGCAACCCAAGAAAAGAAGATCAAACCTCGCAAGTTTGCACAGACTGATATCGATGAGGTTATTCTAGGTCACACCAATAACCCTGAATATCGGAAATTGCAGACGGATCAATTAATGGAAGCTTTCCGCGACCGCACCATTAAAGTTGATATTGGATATAA
>Ga0334722_10001241_pt1 | contig 32912 bp, 57 predicted proteins | sample C3_bottom_MG_FD_207210 | JGI IMG/M metagenome (GOLD analysis project Ga0334722, IMG submission 207210) | Sediment microbial communities from Yellowstone Lake, YNP, Wyoming, USA - C3_bottom | ecosystem: Environmental > Aquatic > Freshwater > Lake > Sediment | place: USA: Wyoming | collected... | reverse complement strand
GTTGTGATTTGGTGGGAAACGATTTTTCAGATCCAAATACAGAGTCTGCATTACAAGAATTGTGTGAAGCTATATCAAAAACTTCCGATGGTTCTGTACGTGATGCTGAAAGTACATTATCTATTGTAGCCAGTTTAGGTGAATTATCTATTGAAGCATTTAATAAGAATTTTGGAGTAACTGGAAAAATTACATTTGAAAATTTCTTTAATCTTTGTAAAACTGGGAATGTAATACAGATAATTAAAGATTTTAATAAACTTGAGAATGAAATAACAGATGGTGTTGGCTGGGCTTTAGGTTTTGCTAAGTATGTATTCTCATTAATGGAAAGTGATAATAAGAATTTTGAATATTATTTAAAATATCTTAAGATTATTGAGAATTATATTAGAGGAATATATACTAATCAACCTCTTACATTTCTTAAATTGATGCTTATTGAAATAGCTTCTCTTGATAAGAATGTAATTACTTCTATTGAAGAAAGATTTGATATTTGGGATTTAGCAAGGTGGATAGGGGCAAAGTCTGTTGTTTCTGCATTACTAAATAATGTTTCTACACAAAATAAAATTATATCTGTAGATGATATAGATATTTTTGTAGGTAAAGATAAAAGAGAATTAGGAAGACCTTGTATTTTAGAATCAAGAATAAAAGAAATATTAGCATTTCCTAATACAATAGATAAGAATGAATTGATAGAAAGAGGGTTAATAATAGTAGAATGAGTAGCGGTCTTGTTATATGTGATAAATGTAATGCTCCTGTTCAGTATCTTTATTGCTGCAAAGATAAAGATGCAAGAATTTTATTATTATGTTCTGATTGTGCTAAGAGAGAAGGCTATAATTCATCAAATAATTGGAATTTAAGTGATTAAAGTCTTAGAAGGAAATGAATTCTTAGTACAAGAATTTATTAATGACTTTATAGCTGTAAAGTTTAAAGGTATTTCTGAACAACAAAAGAAATATTCTATTATAAAAAATCCTCAATCAATATCGGAAATAACAAATTGTTCAGTATTTGGCTGTACTCAAAGATTAATATTATGGGATTTTCAAGAATTTAAAAAATTAGAAAAATTTAATCCTTATGTAATTCCTAAAGGTACAGATATTTTTATTGTTGGTAATAAGATTGATAAACGATTATTGGTTGTTAAAGCATTACAGAATTATTCAGTAGAATTTAAATTATTTAAAGATTTATGGCCTAATCAAATAGAGAATTGGATACTAAATAGAAAGCAAAAGATAGGATTAAAGATTCAGCCAGATGCAGTTCAGTTGCTGGCCATATATTATGGAACAAAATTGAATGAATTAGCAAATTGTTTAGATAGATTAAAAGAATTTGGTGTTATAATTACAAAAGATATAGTGCATAAAGTGGCTGTTAATGTAAATGAGTTTTCTATTTTTGAATTACAAGATGAGCTATTAAGTAGGAGATTAACGAAATCTCTTTATATAGTACGGCAAATGTTGAAGAATGGTGAACCTGGAATGAGTATAACAAGATATTTTATTAATTTCTTTATGAGATTAATAATAATAAAAACTGAAGATTCAGAATTGATTGAAGCTTTGAAATTACATCCATATATATTAGATAAGCTTAAACGGGTTAGTGTATCTATAAAGTATTGTAAGCAAGCATTGATTCATTTGAGATGGGGAGAATCGCAAATATTAAGTGGTATTGACCAAGAATATATATTGTGTCGAACTATTTTTAATTTATGTAAGGTGCCATAATGCGGTTATTATCCAATTATTAAGGGAGTAAAAATGTCATTCAAGATAGGAAAAAGTGAGCTTAGCTTTGCTTTAACATTAACTTCTAAAGCTTTAGCTCAGAGACAACAAGAAGAAGTTATTTATAGAGCGGTTAGAATTACAACTTTTGAACAAGAATTAGGTCATTATGTAATGTTTTCTACAAACGGTGGCTTTAATGCAATAATAACAACAGGATTTGAAGTATCCAATTTTAAAGAAGATGTAGATGTATTAGTAGAATGTCAAAAACTTTTAGAGGTTATTGATAGGTCTTCTGTAGAAGAGATTACTATTGAAAAAATAGATGATGAAAATCTTATGGTGTTTGCTAATGGAGAGAATAAATTAAGGTATCTTCCAGGTGAGATAATAGCAGAATTTCCAGGCTTTAATGAAACTAATAAGCTTGGAGAGATGAAAGTTAAAAGCTTTGTAAATATCTGTAAATTAACTTCTCCTTTTGCTACAGATGATATTCATAAAGCGCCTTTGATTGGATTATGTATTGATAAGAATAATATATATGCTACAGATGAACTTAAATCTATGACACAAAGAAATATAGGTTTAGAAATTCCTATTCAATTGAATTTTAATCCAATTGCTGCTGAGATGGTTAAGATGTTTGGAGATGATAGAGTTATACAATTTTATTTAGGCAAGATGACAAATGCAATGGATTATACACATCTTACTTTAGTTATAGATGGAGTAAGATTATTCATTTTGAAATATCAATCAGAATATCCAGTAGATATATTAGATATTACAAATAAGAATTGTGTAGAAAAGAATACTAATATTATTAAATTACCAAGAATTTCTGCACTTCAAACTTTAAATCGTCTTGGTATCTTTGCAGATGAAAATGATATATTAGCTTTAACTGCAATAGATAAAGGTGTTGTGTTAGAAGTTATAAATGCAAAGACATCAGAATCAAGTAAAGAATTAATTGAAGCAGAAATAAAAGTTTCAGAAGATTTTTTAAATAAAGCAGTTCATACATCTTTAGCTAATTTTATTACGTTGCTTACTGTTCTTGAAAATGAAGAAATAGCAATAGCTTTTTCAGATATTCCATTTATATCAGTGAACGATAGCAATTTTACAGCATTTGTAACGACTAAGAATGTTGAGTAATGAAGAAGATAACTCAAAATAGATTGAATTTATCTACAGGTAAAGTAGAGATAGAAGAACAAAAGATTAAGATTAAGAATTTCTCAGAAGGAGATGCAGCTACTTGTTTTAGGCAATGGCTAATAGAAAAAGGATATAGTAAAGATATTGGAAGTGTTATTTTAGATAAGCATACTTATGGAAAACTTCAATATCTTACTCTGTTTGGAAAACCTATAAAATGTCACTTCACTTTATGGTTAGCATTAAAAGATACTAAAACAGGTAAAGCAACTTTTTGGCTTGGTGAAGAGAATAGTACCAAACAAGAACAAGTAGATTATGGGATTATTGTTAATAATAGAATAATACCGAATGATGTTTTCTGGCATTGTTTGATAGTAACACCAAGAGATACTTTTAGAATAGGAACTTCATTTAAAAATCAAGATTTTTTGGAAATATTATTATTATCTTTAAAAGATATAATAGAAGAAGTTAAATTGACTAATCAAGGATATATTACTATAAAGAAATCTCATAGAGAAAAATTTGCTTTTGATAAAATGATCGAACAATTTAAAACATCAGAGGATTTATTATGAATATTGGAGAAATAATAAAGATTATTAATTATGGGAGAATGAAAATTGTATCTATTTCTCCAATGAAATTAGAATTATTAGATTCATTTGTATTTAAAGGAATACAACATAAAGGACATATATTTGTTGTTACTGAGGATTGGGTTAATGAATTTAGAGTATAAAGGAAAATTATGAGCTTATTAGATAATAAATTAAGGTTAGCGAATCAAATAAAGATATTAGTGAAACAGTTTGAAGATGAAAATAAAGATTTACAAGTAAAAAAGATAAAGGTAGAAAGGAATATAAGTGGTGAAATTCATGTAAATTTAAAGATTATTATATTATGAGAAATTTAGAAATAGGATTAATACTAAAAGGTTCTTGTGGTGGTAGATTTAATTTTTCTGATGAATCTTTTGCAGATAAAAGAATTGAAGCTATAGGAAATGATTGGCTTGTAGTTAGGAACTTAGTTAATGGAAATCCAGAAATGGTATTTGGAACTTATATAAAAGAAGAGCTTAGACCTTATATAGAAAGAGAATAATATGTTAGAGGTTTCTAAAGAGATTCAAATAGATTACGGACACACTTTACCCAATCATTTTTCTTTTTGCAATCAAATCCACGGTCACAGAGCAAGGGTTATTGCTACAGTTATCGGAGAATTAATAGATAAATCAAAATCTAGCGAAGGGATGTTAATGGATTTTTCAGATATAAAGAAATTAATGATGGAAAAAATTCATTTAATTTTAGATCATGGATTTGCTGTTTGGAAAGATGATACAGAAGAATTATCTAATATTGTAGGCGATATTATGCCTTCTACTTTAGATTTTATTCAGGCAAGAAATGAAAAAGTTCTTATTACAGATGAACCACCAACAGCAGAATGTTTAGCTAAATGGGCATTTAACCAATTGAAAGATTATATGCCAGAAGGAACAATTTTAAAATCTATTACTTGGTATGAGACCCCAAATAGTTATGCAATTTATTATTGAAGGATAAAATTATGAAGACTACTATTATATTGTTTATAGTTTTTCTTTTGTCTTTAAATTTTTGTCAATCTCAAACACTTTATTTTTCAAAACCAGATTTATCTCAACCAAAAGAAATTCCTAATATTGTTTTAATTTGGAGAAACTGGTCATCTGATACAGGAGCTTGGTGGCCAGAAGGTGGAAGACCTGCTGGAGCAGAAGCTCATTGGAATTATAATTATGTTGGATTCAAGAATATAAAAGATGTATTAATTTGGTTAAATTCTAATAGAGATGGTATATATTTTTCTAAAGATATTCGTACTCATATTTCAGAAGACGAATTTGTAGCTTGTTTTTGGATTGACCATAGTAAAGAAATTAATTTGAAATTTAAAGAAGAAAAGAAATCAAAGCCAAAGAGAATTGAAATACAAGAAGAAAATTGGATGGAAGAAAATTGGATGGAACAAAAATGGGAAGAAAGTAAATGAAAGGAAAAATTTATAAATTAGCATCTGGATTAATAGTAGTTCCTTTTGAATTTATAGGCGGAGGATATAATTGTGTTGTTATAAAAGGAAGCGTAACTTATAAGGTGGGTGGATATAATATCTTTGTAATAGAAAAAGAATTAGAAGAAGGTATAATATTGCAGATTATAGAATGAATAGAGATAATTGGTTTGTTAATTTAATGCTATTTTTAATTGCTATTTTCTGCATCCTAATTTTATGGCGTTTAGATATAATAAGAGAGCCATTAATTTTTAATAAATTCCATTTTGAAAAATTGAGAAAACCGATACGCTTGAAGAAGCTAGACAAAAGATTAATAGAAACTTTTCAAAGATAGGAATAATACATTCTACAAAATGAATACTTTTCTTCCATATCCAGATTTTGATAAATCTGCTCAATGTCTCGATAATAAAAGATTGGGAAAACAGAGAGTAGAAGCATGGCAGATACTTGAACTGCTTTTACATCCAGAAATTAAGAGTAGATGGAGGAATCATCCAGCAGTTAAGATGTGGGAGCATCATACAATAGCTCTCTGTTATTATGGATTAGCAATGTGTGTAGAATGGGAAAGAAGGGGATATAAGAATATTATAATGAAAGATAGATTTTTAAATATAGCAATTAAGTTTAAAGATGAAGAACTTATTTATCCACCTTGGTTTGGAGATATAGATTTTCATGTGAGCCATATTTCAAATCTTATAAGGAAAAAACCAAAATTTTATATAGAAAAATTTGGAGATTTCCCAAATAATTTACCTTATCTTTGGCCTAAATTAGTAATTAATTAAAGGAAAAGAATGAATCAAGATGATTTAGTTAAGCAAATACCAGAAAATTCATTAGCTATTAGTGAAATCTTTTATTCTATTCAAGGGGAGGGAAGATATTCCGGTACTCCAATGATATTTATTCGTACTAATATCTGTTTTGTTGGTTGTAAATTCTGCGATACCAAATATACTTGGGAAAATGTTACTCATAATAAATTCTATGCATCTGCTTCTTTAATAAGAAAAATAGAAGAATTATCAGATAGATGCAAGCACGTATGTATTACGGGTGGAGAACCGTTAGAACAAGTACAATATTTATTACCTATTTGTAAAGATTTACAAGCTAATGGATTAAAAATTCATTTAGAAACAAGTGGATATAAAGAAATTTCAAAAGAGTTTGCAGATGTATGTCATTGGATTGTATGTTCTCCTAAAAGATTTCATCCTTTAAATTTTTTCGCACCTATACAAGAAGTTAAGATATTAGTTACAAAGAATGCAGATGTTAAAAAAATTAGAAATTGGGTTGGGAAATTTAAGAATAAGGTTTGGATTTCAATTCAACCTATAGAGCCTACACCTTTATTAGAAGGTAATCCAGAAGGATTAGATGAAAATCAATTAGCAGAATTTTATGCTAGAATTAGGGCAAATAGAATAGTTGAAGCAGTAGAATGGGAATTAAATAAGAATAAAGCAATAGAAATTTGTAAACAGACTGGTTGGAATTTAAGCTTCCAGCTTCACAAATATTTAGGGGTTAGATAATGCAAAATCCTCATACTTGGTTTAGAGAAGATGTGTTAAATCCATAAAATTTTAGATTAGCAGACAACGAAGTTGAAGTCTAAACTCTATTTAAATATTTGTATCCAAAGATGAATTTTAGTACATTATAAATGTCAATTAATTGAGTTCCCATAATCACATACATAAATAGGAGGTATTAAGCAATGCCTACATCTTATCAAAAACAATTCAGAACCAAAATTGGTGCAGAATTTCATGCCAATTTTGATGCAGTTATGGCTTTGGCGACTTCGTCAAAGTCAGTAGCTGATGTTAAGGCGGGTCTCCCCGCTGAGTATGCTCCTCATTTAGAAAAAGCAACAACTGTAGATCAAGCAATTGATGCAGTTCTTGCAAATTCTGATTGGGGTGGAGTAGTTTATGCTCCAGTGAAGCCTGTTGTTGCAAAGAAAGCAATCGCAACAAAGGTTGCATCTCCTAATGTTGCAGCTCCAGCCGTAGCAAGCGCAGTAGCGGCTCCAGCAAAGAGGAGAGGTAATCCAGATGCTTTGAAGAAAGCTCGCGAAGCTCGTGGAGCGAAGACAAGTGAGCAGTTGATGGCAGATAGACAGACTGTTGTTAATGAAACAGTTGCGTATCTCAAGGCAAATGCAGGTGTTCAGCCTGTTAAGGCTTTAGTTCTCGCTCTAATTCCACTATTGGTAGGAAAGGGAGCCGGAGGAACTAATTTGAGTGAATCGTTCATTTATACGACAATCACTCAAACTGCACGAGAAGATACTTCTCCGTTTGTCAAAATGGATATAGAAAAGCGCCAAATTGGTTATCAGCTGAAAGCATAATTTGCTGATGATTGACTCCACAAGGTGGTGCAGTAGATAATATTGCACCACTTCTTATTTTTAACTTCTTGCACCCAAATCAGTTTTCCATTATATTAAATGAAGAAAATTAATATTGGAGCAAATAATGACAGAAATGCAATTGCGAAAACAAATTAATAGAAAATTAATAATAGAGTATGCTGGTATTGTTGAATGTATAGGTAAATTAGGTTATGATGTAAATAATCAGAATTTTAAACAGACACCACAAAGATGTGCAAGAGCTTTTGGTGATTTTATTTATTCCATAAGTAATATTAATAGAAATCTTAAGAAGTATTTTAATTGTAAATTTAAAGATACTAACGATGAAATGGTGGTGGCTACAAATATCTCAGTAACATCTTTATGCCCACATCATTTAATTCCTGTCGAATTAAAAGTTTGGCTTGGGTATATACCAAATGGACAAGTTTTAGGCTTGAGTAAATTAATAAGAATAGCTCAGATGCTTGGGCATCAACCAATTCTTCAAGAATCTTATGCAACACAGTTAGCAGAAATAATACAAGAAAACTTAAAACCTTTAGGTGTTGGAGTGTATGTTAAAGGTAAGCATGGTTGTATGTCTTTTAGAGGAGTTAGAACTATAAATACAGAAATTATAACAAGTAAGGTAATAGGAAATTTTAAGACACAACCAGCTACAAGAGAAGAATTCCTGGCTCAGTGTAGGAGTAATTGAATAATGATAAAAACACCTGATATGGGGGGTACAAGCGATGGTTGGGATATTCCTCATTTAATAGAAATATTTAAGATATTAAATCCAAGAACTGTACTCGATGTTGGTACAGGGATGTACGGTAAAAATGGATATATATTACGACAATATGTAGAACATAAGTTTCGACATTTGTATGGTGTAAAATGGATGGAAATTATAGGTGTTGAAGCTTATGAAAAGAATGCTAAATATGTTAGAACTTTAGATTTTTATGATACCGTATATGATGTACCAGCTTTTTTTTATTTTAGTGTTTCTTATAAGCCTGATAAATGGAATAAAGTAGATATAGTTATATGTACTCATGTTCTTGAACATCATGTTAAAGAAGATGGTTGGAGATTATTACAAGATATGTATGTATATGCTAATAAAGCTGTTATATTAGCATGTCCTTACGGCGAATATAAATTTGAAGGTAATCCAAATCCTTATCAAGACCACAAATCAGCATGGATACCAGATGAAATAGCAGAAAAATATCCAATAACAACACCAATATTAGGTTATAATAATCGAGGTCATCTCGAGTTTCTTATTGTAATTCCAAAATGAATGGAGATAAATGCAAAAGAAATTGTGTGTTCTTTTATCGGCTGGATTGGATTCGTTTACTTGCTATCATTGGCTTAAGCAAGATAAAAATAGGACTAAAGATTTATCATTTGAAGAAGATGTTTTATTTCTTCAAATAGTAGATACCGATTCTCCATATTGGCATAAAGAGGTTACAGTTATGAATAAATTATATGGAGAATATGGAAAAACTAAGAACATACAAAGAATTACTATTAATGGATATGGTAGATTAGTTACTCAAGAAGATAGTCATGTAGTGTTAGGTAGAAATGCAGTTTATGCTTCAATAGCTGCTGGAATTGCTCCTCGTGTTCTATTATGTGGTACAGCTTTTGAAGATAATATAGAGATGTATGATAAAAATTCTACTTTCTTTGATTTAATTTCTCAAACTTTGAGTTATGCTTGTTCTTATAATAGGGATGATTCAACTTTTATATATTCCCCATTTCAAGATCCATTAAGCGAAGATTTAGATATTATAGGTATTTGGGATAAACACCAGATGATTAAATGGTGTGAAGAAAATGAATTTAAAGATTGGAGAAAGACTATAAGTTGCTTCCATGAAAAGCATGATAGGTGTGGTTGTTGTGTTGTTTGTGGAAAAAGGTTTATCTATGAAGCTTATGCAGAAATAAAATGGGGTATAAAATATTCTGTATATAACGAATTAAAATTTACATACGGAGTAAATCCATTACACAATGAACATCTTTTACAGACATGGAAAAAGATGTTGATAGCAGAAAAAGAACAAAATTTTGAAAGATATAATAAAGAAAGAATAGAAATATATAGGGTAGTGTTGGAGCATTATGGAGTCATTAAAACAGAAAAAGAGTCGAGTGATTCGTCATAACAAAACTGAATTCTTTGAGACTGGGGGATTTAGAATCTTCAAGGATAAGAATGAATGGTTTTATTATGGTAATAGAGCGCTTGATAAAGGTGATAAATTTATATCTACAACATCATCTGCAGATATGGCATTCGCACGAGTTGAATTTCTCAATAGAAAGAAATTAAATGGAAAGAAATAATATGAAATTATTTATTATTCTTTTATTATTTGGATAGCAATGTTTGCTTTAGATGCAAGTGATAATCAGATTAAAAGACAGAATATAATAAAGAATATATTAGGAAAAAATTGAAAATCTATTTGAGTTCTCTTTCATCTTTTCTTGATGACGGTGTTCACGAATGGTATAATTCTCATAATATTGGAGTTTCTTTACTTGGATCTCTAGCAAATGATAAGAATTCGATTGATAGAGTTCTAAGTGGAGAAATAAAATCTTGTGAGAATTTTATGTGGGATTCTGGAGCTATTTCAGTTCGTAATAATAAGACTATAATAACTCTAGAAATGTATGCTGAATGGGTAAAGCCAATTATAGAAGTTAAGCATACAAGCCCAATGCCAGTTACCATCGTAGGTTTAGATGTCATTGGAGATGCAGATGCTTCTCAGCACAATTATTTAGAGTTGAAATATAAATATGGGTTTGGTAATGAATTTATGCCCGTGCTCCATTATGGAGAAGATATTTCTTATTTAGAATTTTTAATAAAGGAAGGATTTGACTATATAGGTTTAGGTGGTGTTGGTGCAGGAGATAGGCTTGGACAAACTGGATTAAGAGATTGGTTAAAATCTTTATTTTTTGTAAATGGGGATGGAAGAACTTTAAGATATCCAGGTATTAAGTTTCATGGTTTCGCAATTACGAGTGAAGATACTTTAGCGATAGTTCCTCTTCATTCAGTAGATTCTGCTACTTGGGTTAAGAATTCAGCTATTGGAAAAATACTTACTCCTTGGGGGGATTTTAGAGTATCAGAAGACCCTAGAAGTGGATATGATTTACAGCATATTAAGAGAGCAGCACCAAAAACAAGAGAAAGAATTGTAGATTGGGTAGAAAGTTTAGATATTCCTTTTGATGATGTTTGTTCTGATAAAGATGATGCAAAGAAATGTAGATATTCGAGGCATGTTGTTAATACTAATTATTTTAAGTGGATGGAAAAGAATCATAATTGGGAGCCAAGTAATGTGGAAACCGTAAATATATATTCTGGTCTCGAAAAAATGGGAATATCAATCCCTAAAAAAGAAGAAACTAAGAAACTTAAATTAATTGTCAAATTACCTCTATCAGTACCTGAAAAAGAGGTCAGTCAAATTGATACCACTACTCAATCATTAGCTGCTAAATTAACTCCAGTGATAGCACCACCATTAAAAATGGTTATCCAAAGTGAGTCAAGTCAAATTGAGTCAAGTCAAATTGAAAAATCAAAAGTTGCTTTATCTTTGACTTCTTTAATTCTATGTCCTCATTGTTCTAAACCAATTCATCTAGATTTAAAGTTATCTTAATTATGGAAAAACAATATTTTGGTTGTACTGATATAGAAACATTCGACCAAGTAATTGAAAATCTTCATTCAGAAGGACAGTGGGTTTTAGATATAGAAGGTACTTCTTTAGATTTTCAAACTAATAAACTTATTGGTATAGGATTTTCTTGGAAAAGATATTGTGGAGTATATGTTCCTTTAAGAAAGTATATACCTATTATAGGTTTAACAGATTTATGGGGGGAAAATCAATTGTATGTGGTAGAAAAATTAAAGCAAGTTCTTCAAAATGGAAGTGCTAAAGCTGCTCATAATGCTAAATATGATGTAGAATGTATATGGCATGAATGGGGTTTTCAAACTAAGATAGCAATAGATACAATGTTATTATGTTCTATAACATTACCAAGTAGAGATAAATATAGTTTAGATTCAATGTCATATCTTTATGATGATTTAAAAGGTTATAAAGATAAGATGGCTGGAAAGGATTTAAGTAGGCAGCCATTACCAGATTTAATAGAATATAATTGTTCAGATACCGATTTAACTTGGAGATTAGTTGAAGATAATATAAGTATTATAGAAAAGAATGATAAATTTTATAAGTTGTTTATAGATTTATTAATGCCTTTAAGTGATTTGATTACACGAATGGAGTTTAAAGGTATAAGAATTGATAATGACTATTCAAAGCAATTACATAGAGAATTATATGAAGAATTGAATAGATTAAATAAAGAAATATTTGAAGCTACCGGAGTAAGATTAAATCCTCGAAGTCATTCTCAACTTGCTGATTTGCTCTTCAATAAATTAAAACTTCCTATAAAAGAAAAATATCTTACTAAGAGTAAAAATCCAGGTGTTGGTAAAGAAGTATTAAAAGATTTACAAAAGATTGTTAATAATCCTGTGTTTGCTAAGATAATGACTTTTAAGACTTTAGCTGCAAATAAAACAGGATTTGTAGATTCTTGCGTACGTCCGAGAGATAGAAAAGATAATTTAGAAAAAGATTATTTACCAGATAAATTAGGATATTTGCATGGAAATTATAAGCTTATATCAAAAACTGGAAGATTAAGAAGTGGAAGTTCAGATGATGAAGGTGATGTAGATGGTAATTCAAGAAATATGCAAAATGTTCCAAGAGATAAGCGTTTTAAACGAATGTATTTACCGGATAAAGGTCATGTATTTTGTGGTGCAGATTATGCTCAACTTGAATTAAGAGTATTGGCTCATATTTGTGGAGATAAAGAATTATTAAGAGCTTTTGAACAAGATTATGATCCTCACTGTCTTGTTGGTTCTGAAATGGCTGGTACTAATTATGAAGAAGTATTAGTTCGTTATCAAAGAGGAGATTCTTATAAATTTTCTAATGGAATGACAGCAAAAGAAATAAGAGATCTTTCAAAAAATATTGGCTTTGGTTGGGTGTATAGAGCTTTACTTGGCAGGTTTGCTTATTTATTTCCAGGTATAAACGACAAAGCAAAAGTGGAAGCAGAAAGAGCAGCAAAAGAAAGATATTTTGATAGATTTTCAAGAATTCTTCCTTGGGAAGCTTCTGAATTAGATAAAGCGAGAGAGCTTGGATATTATATTACTTTAAGTGGTAGAAAAATAATGTGTCCAATGATAAATTCAGAAGATAAAAGAGCAAGAAGTCATGCAGAAAAACAAGTTATTAATGGACATATTCAAGGGCCAGCTTCTGAATTGAATTGTTATGCTGCTGTGCAATTTGATTATTGGATACAAGAAAAAGATTATGAAGCAAGAATACTTAATTTAGTACATGATGCTATTTATTCTTCATTATTATTTAATATTTCAGAAGAAGCCTATTGGAAGAAAAAAGAGATAATGGAAACTTGTGGTAAAGATTTTTTGGGATTAAAAGTTAAAATGAAAGCAGATATTAAATTATGGGATAGATGGGAGGGAGAAGAAATTGTAAAATATCAGCAAGGAAAAGTTGAAGAAGAAGAAAAGATTGAAGAAGATTTAGAAGAAGAATTAATTGAAGAATAAATATGATAAATCTTGACTCTAAATTTTAATCTTATTATATTTATACTAATGGAACCTATAACTTCACCTGACCAATTATCAAGAAGTGATGTAGATGTTTTTTCATATCCAGGCAATATTCCTTTAATAGGATTTAAAGACCTTATAGATTATTTGAATTGGTTAGTAGTATATCTTGGTAAGATCGGTTTAATAAAAGATATTAATGAATTTGTTAGAGAATTTAATAGAATGATAGAAACAAAAGGAAATCTTAAAGGAGAACTTAGGGTAGTTGAGTACAATTTTAATGAAATGGATTAAAGGAAATATCTGGGTCTATCATAAGTTGAAGAGGATAATAGTAATACCTACCAATGTGGGATGGAAAGCGAACGGTGATGCTATAATGGGGGCGGGGTTGGCAAAAGAAATTCCTGTATTATATCCTCATATAGTCAAAAGTTATGGAGCAAAATGTAAATCTGCAGAAATATATGTATATTATCCAAATGAAAGATTAATACTTGTTCCTAGCAAACCTTTAGATAAAAATCAACCTTGGCTTTCTTGGAAACAAGAAGCAGATTATAGAACTGTTGAAAAGAGTTTAAAGTGGCTTGAACAAAATGCAGAAGAGTTTAATGGAACTGTTTATGTTCCATTAATAGGGTGTGGTAATGGAAGACTTGAAAAAGGGTTAGTTAAAGGAATAATGGATAAAGAACTCAAAAGTGATATATTCGTCGGTGTGGATTGGTGAGAATTGTTCAGATATCTAAAGAGATATCTTTAGAAAATAAGATACTTGATATAAAGATAGTTATTGAACCAGGGAAGCCATATATTATGGCAGAATATATGGCTTCACAAATTAAAGAAATAGGAGATATAGATAAAAGTTTTGTTCAGAAATATAAAGATTTATATTTATACTACGATAAATATAATGGACAAGATTTAGGAAATAAGAATTTAGTTCTTATTCGAGAAGGTGGTATTGGAGATTTAATTTTCTTAACACCTTTTGCTAGATTTTTAAAAGAAAAATATCCTTCATGTAAGATAATGCTTTGTTGTAATAGCAAATTTCATTCTCTTTTTACAAATTTAAAATTCTTTGATGTTATTTTTAGTGTTCCTATTGCAGTAAAGCAGATTGAAAAGCTTGTAGGATATTTAATTAATCGTAATAATACCTATTTCTTAAGTTTTGAATCTTTAATTGAAGAAGATTGGAGAGCAAAAGAGATGAATGTGTATGATCTATTTGCTCAGCATTTTGGATTACAAGATGAAGAAATAGATTACCATCCACAAATTTATATAGATGATAAAAAAAGATCAGAAATTTACATCAATTTCTTTTATAATAAAGAATTAAATTTAGATATAGGATTTCAGATGTCTGCTTCATCACCTCTTCGTTGTTGGAAGCCAGAATATATAAAAGAATTTTTGAATAAATGGAAAATTCCAAACACAAGATTCTTTATACTTGATAGTCCAAACAGAGGTGAGTGGGTTGAAGAAATTTTATCATGGGTTCATAATTCAAATATAGAAATAATTAATTTAGCTGATAAAGAGGCTACTTTACAAAGAACAATAGCTGTAGTTTCTTATATTGATTTAGTTATTGCTCCTGATTCTTCTATAAGCCATATTGCCGCTTGTGTTGATACTCCAATGATTGTATTATTTGGAGCTTTTTATTCTGATTATAGATTAAAATATTATAAAAAAGCAGTTGGAATAAATGCAATGTCAGATTGTAAATATGCTTTAGGACAATATAAATCTTGTTTTGAACATGGGCATGCTTGTACTTATGCAAGAGAATTGAATAGAATTTTTGCACCTTGTATGGATATCTTAAGACCAAACGAAGTATCTATGATTATCTATAATACTTTACAGAAATGGGGAATGTATGGAATTAACGAAAATAGGATTGAGAGTAAAACCCCAATTATCACCATCAGTTAATCAAAAAGCTGAAAATTCTAATATAGATATTGGCTCTCAGAGATTAGATATTCCTGATGCTGTATTTATATTCTATTATACTGTAGATGGAACTGAAAGAGTTTTAAATCTTCGAAGATTATTTGAAGTAGATGTTATAGAATTAACTGAACTTACGATGTCTAATTTAAGAGTTCAAATAGAACAAATATCTTCTATAAGATTAACGCTTGAGCGAAGCTATGAACAGATAATGGAAGATTATGGAAGATTTAAAATAGATTATGATATTTGGATGGCTAAGATAATGGAAGGTGGAAGAGCTCAATATTGGATTGAACAAGTAGCTTTGGGAAAATTACACGATTTAGCTAAATCGGGATTGAAGCCACCTACACAAGATGATATATTAAATACAGCTTTAAGACAGATAGGTACAGAAGGTGATTATAAAGAACGACAAGAAAAAATGATAAGATTTCAGAGACAAAAGAGTTTATACGAAAAAGTTGATGCAATACTTAATAGTAGAGAATTTGCATTAAAGACAATTATTGATTCTAGAAATTCTCGGAGAGAACCAAATGCAACTATTAGTTGATCCAGAGTGTTATTCACCTTATCCTGAAATAGATAAATTAAGTGAAGCTTTTTTTGAAGATAGAATGAAACTTCCTATTGATGTGTTATCTCAATTTATAAAGATAGACTATTCAAAACCTGAAAATAGACAATTTATAGATTTGCAGAGAACTTATTGCAAACCTTATATAAATAGAGAAGCTCTTCTGAATAATCAATATTATTATCCTAAAAATGGAATGTTTGGTTTAACATCAGCTATTTTGTATCATTCTATAATTTTAAGATTTATTCCAAATAGAATAATAGAAATAGGAAGCGGTTTCAGTACACTATTAGCGAGTGAAATTTTAGGTAGAACTTTTAAATTAAGTACAATAGATATAGATATTACTAAATTTAGAGATATATTTAAGAAATTAAATATAGACTTTATAGAAGTAAGAATTCAAGATTGGAATACTCTTTGGATTATAGATTCTTTAAGAGAAAATGACATTCTTTTTATAGATACTACTCATGTCATTAAAGCTGGTGGAGATGTAAACTATATTTTCTTTAATATTTTACCTAAATTAAAGAAAGGTGTTTTAGTTCATATACACGATATATTTCTTCCTTATGAATATCCAAGAGAGTGGATTGTTGATAAAAAGAGAGCATGGAATGAACAATATTTTCTTGCAGCTTTTTTGCATAATAACGAAGATTGGAAAATTATTTGGGCAGAAAATGATTGTAGATTAAGACAACCAGAAATATTCAACGATATATTTAAAGATGCAACAGCTTTTGAAGATAACTATTATTCGAGTTCATTATGGTTGCAGAAGATAAAATAGGGATAATATTATGGAAACTGTCGTTGATGTGGAGTATTGGAGAGCATTATTATCAGTATCCTGTTAAGAATTGTGGACAGATTTTGGATTTCCTATGTGTCGAGTAAATGGAGGAGCTTGCTTTTTAGGATATAAGATTATAGAAAATAAAAATTGTCCTAAAGGTGAGCGTAAGCGTCATTGTTACGCTTGTTAGCCGCCGTTGGCGGAGAAAGGAAACTGAGATGTTTTTCAATCAGAACAAAGTTCACACGTGTAGCAAGCACAACTATTCAGGACTCAACCAAGATTGCCCGGACTGCGAGTATGAGCTTGCACGAAAAGAAGGAGACAGACGGTTTGGCTCAGAATGCAAACACGAGACGGTAAAGAATGGTAGATGCACTAACTGTCTCCGAAAAGTAGTACGCTACAAAACGACAACGGATTGCAGATAACGAAATCGCAAAGTACATAGCGAACGAAATTATTGGAGGCTATGACACAATAGATGCTTAGAAGAATTGAAAATTGCCAGCTTTGTTTATTGGCTAAATATCGAACTAAAATAGTTTGGCCATTTATACCAGTAAGATGGAATGGTTTGATGTTAATAGGAGAAGCTCCGGGTGCAGATGAAGATAGAGAAGGCATTCCTTTTGTTGGAAAAGCTGGTCAGATATTAACAGATTGTTTGAAAGCTGCTGGAATAAAAAGAGAAGAGACTTATATTTCTAATATTTTGAAATGCCGCCCACCAAATAATAATATAGGTCATCCTGAAGCTAAAGCAGCTTTGATAGTTTGTCCTCAAGCTTTTTTAGATGATGAGCTTGATAATCCTAATATAAAGGTGGTAGTAACTCTTGGTGCAACAGCTATGTTTCATTTTACGAAACAGAAAGGAATGATAGAAAATAAAGGAAGATTATTCATTAGTGAAGATTATTCATATCCTTTAGTATCTACTATTCATCCTTCTTTTATACTTCGTAACGGTTCTATTCATGGAAGACCGGCAATTAAACAAGATTTAATACAAGATTTTATATTTGTAAAGAAGGAGTATCTATATCATGCTTAATTTACCATATAAACCTATAATCGCTTTAACATTAAAGCCAGCGGAGGATCAAGAAGAAATAATTAGTGACCAAGAAGCTATAGAGAATGGTTATAAAGAAACTGTAGATGGAATACGAATAGCTAAAGATATTAACTGGGAAATTTGGCTTGAACCGTTGAACTTTGTATTACGAGTAAATTCAAGAAATTATTATTTTTCTAGCTTTGAGCAATTATTAAGAGTTATAGCAAATAATAGAATTAAATACTGGCTTACTCAAGAAAAATGGAATAGAATAGATATAGCTATGGAGCAGGTTCAAATAGAGATATCTAAAACTTGTGAAAAACTAAGAAATACAATGGATTATTTACTTAAGAAATTTTCAATAAATTCTATAGATTAATGATATTTGTTTCTTGATTCAAAAATTCATATATTATAGAAGTTATGTGTGAATCTCATAAAATAGGAGGCAAATATGGAATTAACAAATGTAGGAACCTCAAAGAAACTTTTTGATAAAGCAAAAACTGCCGATTTCGCTGAAATTGGAAAGTTGGGGAATGGCGTAAATCATCATCGAATAATAACAGGGCCAGCAAAGAATGAGGTTATTTGGTTTCCTGTTGTTGTTGAAAAAGAAGGAAAATTAGTTCAATCAGTAAGAACTATTAATCGTCCACCAGAAGGTACAAGATTAGATGCTATAGTTAAACTTGATGAAGATTTAACAAGACGAGCTATGAGAGAGCAAGGTGGATTTTCTGAAGAAGAAATAAAGAAATATCGTTCTTGTTTACGTCCTCAAACATCTTATAGATTTTTGGTATTTAATAGAACAGAAGATAGTGATGGTATTCCAAAGGTTAGACCCTACGATTATCCATGGACTGTTAAAGATGATATTGAAACTCTTCAAAATACGAAGAGTACAAAGCATCCAGGTACCTTAGAATATGGTTTAGCTTTTATGTATGATTTATATATTAACAGAGTATTAGATGAAAAGATTAAGAATATTAAGTATAAGACAGATTATAATGTTCAGGTTGTTCAAGAAACTACACCTTTATTTAGAAGTCAAGGTCAAATGAGGATACCGATAGCGTGGCTTGATTATGATCCTGAATCTGGTCAACCTTGTCCTTGGAATTTTGCAGATTATTTTACTGAACAGGAACTTGAAGCAATTTTAGCTTATGATAAAGATTTAGCAATGTTGACTAAGCCGGATACAGCAGAAAATATTGAAGAAAAATTACATAAGACTCCAATTTTTTTGCAAGCTAAATTTTTGTGGGGAGATAAAAAAGGACAGCCTATGTTTCCTATATTAGGACAACCCGATATAGTTAAGCAATTACTTTCAGGACATTCAGAAATATTATTGTTAGAACCACCAGAAGGATTTATTGAAGAAGAAGAGAAGAAAGAAACAGTTAAAATTGAGATACCTTCATCAAAATCAGCAACTCCAATTATATTGAAAGATACTCTTATAAAGAAAGTAGCAGCTGCAGAAGAAACTACTGCTGTAGAAGTAAAACCAACAGCACCGTTAATCAAGTCTATTGATGTACCAGCACCAAAGCCTGTAGCAACATCAGTACCAGTAACTGCTGGAGCGGCTAAACCTGTTGTTAAGAAACTTTGGAAATAAACTATGGCTGACATAAATCAAATATTGGCAGCAATAGGACAGAGCGGAGCTATAGCGAGCAATAGACCAAAGCTTTATGTAACGCCTACAAGACTTCCAGGTTTTAATAATGAGGTTATGAAAACTGGGGGTCTTGTTGGTGGTCGTATTTATGAACTCTATGCTCCAAATTCTGCTGGTAAATCTACATTGAAATCTATATTTTATGCAGATTATCAAAGAGCTGGAAAGATTGCAGCAGATATAGATTCAGAGGCATCAACACAAACAGAAACTGAAATAGAAGAAAAGCAATCTTGGTTAGCTACTTTAGGTGTGAATACCGAAAATCTTATTATGCCTAATTTTAGTAGTGCTGAAGATTGTTTTGATGTTATTAAGAGATTAATTGTAGCTGGAGTTAACATTATAGGGATAGATACAATAGCTGTTCTTCAGCCTGAATCATTAGCATATCGTGCAGAAGAAACAGCTAATATGAGAGAAAAATTAGATTTAGCTACAATTCTTAAATATGAATTAGATGGAATTGTTGGTGGATTTGCACTTAAAAAACATGACGCATCAAATAAAATAGATAAAAGTAGAGTTGGTTGGAAAGAAAGAAATTATATACCAATTTCTAATGAAGTTCTTCAGCGTTTGGCTAATTGTGGAGTAACTATAAGAGATATTTATTTCCATAAATTATGGTATTATGATTGTGCTATTGTAGCCGTTAATCATGCTAAAGATATGATAGGTGTTCTATATGGCGACCCTACTTACACTCCAGGTGGGAAATCTTTAGGTTTTCATAGTTCTGTTAGAATAGGAATGACAAAGCCTGTTTCTTCTAAAGAAAAAATTAAAGTTGGAATGACAGAAGTTCCTGCATTTAGACAAACAAGAGTTGTTGCAGCTAAAAATAAATTAGCAGCGCCTTTTGGTGAGATGACTTTAAGAGTTTATCAAACTGGAATGGTACAAGAAGATATTCCTTTTTCGGTTCTTGCAGAACAAAAAGGATTAGTACAGACGACAGGAAGAAGTGTTACAATATTAGTTGGACAATATGCAGGAACTGTAATGAGAAAGACAGACTTTGAGCAATGGGTTGCTGAAAATCCAGCATTTCTTGAAATGGTAGATGAAAGTTTACAGACATTACCAGACGCAACAGAAGAAGCTCCTACTCCAGAAATACAAGTAAAGAAACTTACATTATCTTTTCCTAAGAAAGAAGAAATACAAGAACAATCTGCAAAGCTCGCATTAAAGGTTGGCCTTAAACTTACACCTAAAGTAGTAGATTAGAATGCTGCACCCAATAAAGATTGAATATTAGAATTTCTAGATGTTACTTCTATGATACAATTAAGAAATACTATTTTAATAGGATATCCTGATTATATTGTAGACGTTTCAGGAAGAATTTTTAGAAGAGAAGAAAGATCTAAAGAAATAAAACAATATGTAGGTTTTGGTGGATATTTATGGGTGAATCTTAAGAAAGATGGAAAATATTGTACTAAAGCTGTTGCCCCACTTGTATTAGCATCTTTTAATGGATTAAAACCAGAAGGAACAGAATGTTGTCATGGAGAGTTAGGAAAAAGATGTAATTTTTTATCAAATCTTTCATGGAAAACTCATAGAAAAAATTGTAGTGAAGATATTATAAGAGATGGTACAATTTTAAGAGGAGAAAAGAATAAACGAAGTAAATTGACAAAAGATAAAGTTTCAAAAATAAGAGAATTAGCAAAGAATAAGAGTTATACACAGTTATCTATATTATTTGGGGTTCATAGATTGCATATTAGGAATATAATAAAAAGAAAATATTGGAATTATGTATAAAAGAAGTGAAATATCTACCGGCAACAGTAATTGGCAAGCTGACGCTTATTTGATAGATTTAATGCGTCTTTATAATCCTAAATCAATTCTTGATATAGGTGTTGGTAAATGGGCAAAAATAGGAAATTTAGTAAGACGTAGTATAGATGAATGGAATTGGATAGCTTATCAACAAAGTCCAATAATTTTATCAGGAATTGAAGGTCATGGAGCGAATATAGATTATATAAATAATAATTATCCAAATATCTATGATATGTTAACTTTGCATATGATAGATACTATGGAATCTAAATTAGAAATACTAAAATTGTGTGCAGATGGTCAGTATCCAGACGTTATTGTTATGGGTGATATTATAGAACATTTTGAAAAAGAAGCTATTTCGGTATTTATTAATTCTTTATCAATTATAACTAAGAAAGCAATTATAGTTCAATTACCTTTGGGTAAATATGAACAAATAGTAGAAATCAACCCTTTAGAAAATCATCGCAGCACCTGGCTATATGAAGATATACAGAAATTAAGACCAGCGGGACTTAGAAAATTTATAGATTGGGTTGGTAGAGATTTTGTTGTATTTTCGATACCGTCATGATAAAACTTAAGCTTAAATATACCACAATAAATCTTTAATTGGAGAGTTGAAATGGAAAATTTCACCTGCTTCACTCAAGAAGAAGATGACTTTATCAGAACTCATTTTTCATTAAAGATATCAAGATTAGCAATAAGGTTAAATAGGCAATATTTTATGGTAGAGCAAAGATGTATAAATTTAGGATTATGTAAGAAACAAACAAATGGTAGATATTATACAGAAGATGAAGAAGATTATAATCTATTAAAAGATGGATGTACAGAAGATGAAATAAAGGTATTAAGAGGAAAAAAGAATGTCTTTCCTACTAAGGAAACAAGAAGTGTAGGATTTCGTTTGGAATGAATACTTGACTCTATATTTAGAATTTATTATTATTGTATGTAAGTCAAATAAAATAGAATTTATTGAGAATAAATTATGATATCTCTAAAATTAAAACAAGAAATTGTTCATCCTGAGAATATAATTGAAGTTCCTCAAATGGAGTTATTCAATCTATTTGATGCTATTGAAACTGAAAGTGGTAGAAATGCAAAGATAGAAATACTTAGTCATGCTAATGAACAGCAAACTCGACTGATTGAATTAGCTTTTAATCCTTATCGGCAATTTCATATTACAAAATGGAATCATTTTGGAATTCATAAAGATGACTATGGTAAGAAATTTAAACATGACCAAGAAGCATATATAGAATTTTTAGAATTGTGTGAATATGCTCAGAAAATAAATAGATGTTCTGAATTAGAACAAAGAACAGATTATTTCTTTTCTAAATGCAATGAACAGCAAACGAAATGGTTTGCAAGAATATTAAAGAAAGATTTAGCCTTTGGATTGCAAGTTAAATCAATTAATAAAGTATTCCCTAATTTAATACCATCTTTTGAAGTAATGCTTGCTGAAAAAGCTGAAAAAGATTTTAGTAATGTTGATTTTTCAAGACCTCTAAGTATTGAAAGAAAATATGATGGATTCAGAGTTTTAGTATTTTATCGTGAAGATGGTACAGTAGATGTAATTGGTAGAAGCGGTAAAGAAATTCTTAATAATGAATTTGTAAGAAAAGTTTCAGAACCAAAAGATAAACTTAAAGGGTGGGTATTAGATGGTGAAGGTTATTGTCATTCTCAAAGTTTTGAGCAGTTTTCAGGAACAATGAGAAGAGAAGATGCAAAATTACCACTTGATTTTGGGTTCTACATTTTTGACTGTATGGATATAGAACATTGGAATAATCAACAATCTTTAATATTAGAAAGTAGACTTGGATTTAGAAGAAAAGTTTGTTCTTATTCAGATTTTTTTGTAGAAGTGAATGGTTCTATTTTTTCTCATAATGAAGATTCTTCTTGGATTGAAGCAATAAAAATTCAAGGAATCTCTTTTATTAAAGAACATTATGAGCAATTTCTTGAAGAAGGTTATGAGGGAGCGATGTTAAAATATTTAGATGCTCCTTATTGTTGGGGGCGTTCAGATGCTATGTTGAAGATTAAACCAGAAGATTTTATAGATGGTAAGATTATTGGATATTATGAAGGTGAAGGGGCAATAAAAGGAAAACTCGGTGGATTTATTGTTTTATTGGATGATGGTAAAGATACAGAAGTTAGAGTTGGTGGAGGGTATAAGTTATGGGAAAGAGAAAAGTTCTGGTTACAAGCGGGTGGATTAATTAATAGATGGATAGAAATTAAATTTACAGAGAAAACAGCTGCGGGAAGTTTAAGGCATCCTAACTTTAGAAGATTAAGAGATGATAAATAAGGAGACAATTATATGTATATAGATTCTGCCATTAGGTTTGGTCTTTGGTTAAGAAAGAAAAATTTTTCTAAAGATATAGAAGAATATGTTATTAAGACAGAAAATAATCTTTATTTTTTAGGTTTAACTCTTATTTTAATAGGATTAGCTTTAATTCCTTTAGGTTTAATAAGTTCATGTAGATTAATTTTTAGTTCTTATAACGAATATGGAAATCATAGTGAATATGTAAAAGATTTAGATATTAAACATTCCATAGCTGGATTAGTATATGTTATTATCGCTCCTTTTATTTTTATATATTGGAAGAAAAAAATAAAGGCATTCCACAATTTTATTAAAAAGAATTGCAACATCTAATAGTTAGAAAAATAAGAAAAATTGTTGATAAAGATAACAATAATCGTTATTATTTTATAGGTCTTTGGAATAAAACAACAAAGATTATAGGTGGAAGATTAAGGATCAAATGTAGTAATTCAATTCCATCGTGGATATTAAGAAAATTGCAATATTTATCAGAAGTTCATGCAATTGAACAAAAAGATGGAGGAAATTGTACAGATATTGTTGTATATTTCTTTAAACCGTTCAAAATAGGTAGTTCTAAACCACTAATCAAATCTCATTAATCTATAGGAGGTATCAAATGGCTACTAAGTTCGATGAACTTAAAGCCCTTGTTGCTGCAACAGAAGCTGAAGCAACAAAGTTTTATACAAAAGGTAATAAGTCTGCTGGAACACGCCTTCGTAAAGCTATGCAAGATTTGAAGCGTCTTGCAACTGATGTGCGAAAGGAAGTTTCAGATACAAAAGCTGCAGCTGTTACAGTAGATCAAGCAGCATAATTCATGTAGATAACTCTGCAATAGAGATATTGCAGAGTTATCTTTCAAATATGGAGAAATCTATGACAGTTATTGATATTGAAGGAAAAGAAATAAAACAATCAGAAGAAAAAGAAGTCTTATTACAAATATTAAGAATAAAAGGAACTACTACAATTGTTGTTGAAGCAGCACACGAAGATATGAAAGATGGAAGAGCTCTTCTTGCATTATTAAAATCTGTAACAAATGATGTAGATTACAACATCACCCTCAATCATTTATGGGTGGATATTAAAGAGAGAATGAGAAAAACCGTTGAAGATTTACAAGTTCAAGATATGTTAAGAAAAACACATATAACTAAATCTCAATGAGAATTACAGCAATATCAGATATTCATTTAAGAAATATTGATTCTTGGGGAGTAATACAAGAAGGTATTAATTCTCGTTTGCGGGATAGAATTAATATTCTCAAATTTGCTATAAATTATGGAATAGAAAATAAATCTGATCTATTTGTTATTGGTGGAGATATTTGTGATAAGATGAATCCATCAGAAAGTTTAAGAAAAATTTTTATTGAGACGGCAGTTATTCCACTTGTTAATGCTGGTATTCCAATAGTTCTTGTAGTAGGAAATCACGATACAAATTTTAGTATTTCTAGCTTTGAAACAGACTCTCTTTTATTAGATTCTGTAAAAGAAGGAATTTTAACATTTGTATCTTCTCCTATAATATTGGATATACAGAATAATCCAATTTATTTTATTCCTTATGGTGCAGATATACCACAAGAAAATGAAGGTTGTAGAATTTTATTTGGGCATCATGGAATTGAAGGAGCAGAAACTGGAGTTGGTGTAAAACAGAGAGCTGGTGAAGAAAAGCAAGCATTAGATTTTAAAGCATTTGAATATACATTTTTAGGACATTATCATAAGCCTCAAGAACTAATCACATCTTATCAGCATAATAGAATTATTTATATAGGTTCTACTAACATTTGGGATATGGGAGAAAGATTAGATAAAAAGAGGTTATTAGATATCACAGTAGAAGATAAGATAACAATTAAATCAATTCTTTTACCAGAAAGAAAATTTCTTCAATTAGAGATTAAAGAAGGTGAATCTTGGGAATTTACAGATGATATTAGAGATGCTTGTGTAAAAACTATTTATCGTGGTTCAAGAAAATGGATCAATTCATTAGATTTTGAATCGATAAGAAGAGCTTATGAGCAGTTCTCTCCTCATCGAGTAATACCAGAAATTAAAATTATAGATGAACAAAGAGTATCAAAAGAGATTTTTAAAGAAGGAGAAACTTTAGAAGCTGCAATAATTCGGGAATGTGAAAGAAGAGGTATGTCAGAAGAGGAAATAAGGCTTGGTCTAGATATTTTTAATTCTATAAATGCTTGACTCTTTTGAAATTAGGTGATATATTGAAATAATGAAAATAAACCACAAAATCTAAAAGAAAGCAAAAAGATATGAGATAAAATGGAAATTCAATTGAAGCATGTGAAGGAGATTGTAGAAGTTAATTCAACCTATATTAGTGGAGAACTAAAGAGAAAATTTATAGAATTTATAGAAACTTATGATAGTATGGGTTTAAAAATAGAGGATATTGTAATTGATTTAGGAAATAAAGAATTTGAAACTGAAAGAGAAGATGATATTATTGAGGCAGAAACTGAAGAAGAAATAAAAGATGTTCCATCAGTTTGGGTTTTAATAGATGATGAAGATGTACCACGATTTAAACCAATTACAACAGATGTTTATGAAATTGATTTCAATAAAGCAATAAAAGGTTATGGTATTGATATTATTCTGTTAAAAACAGAATTTACAGAGAAAATAAAGAAGATTAAGATTAAAATAGGTGATGAACTTTTAGAAAAAATTGGAACTTTAAGAGAAATTCAGCAATTTGTATTAGATACATTTGAATATGCAGAATCAAAGCAACAAATTTTAGATAATATTAAAGAATCGTTCTTTGAAGTAGAAACAGTTCATAGCTTTATGTTAGAAATCCCTAAACATTACGAACACATTATAATGGGTATTACTAATGAATGAGTTTGATGAAATAGCAGAAAAATTACCAAGAGTACAAAGTTTTGGTGAAGCTATGAAATTAGCTAGAGAAATTTGGCCAAATGAAGGAGAAACAATTAAAGATAATCTTGCTGAAGCAATTTGGAAAAATAGCAATTGTAAAACTTGACTCTTTATTTTATTCTTCATATATTGAAGTAATATAAGTGATGGTCGTAATGTTACCAGAAAAGAAAATAAGAGGTATATATCCACCAGGAGTTGCAACTACTCTTAGTGGTAATTTCATTGTTGATGGAAGAAATTGGATTCCTATTGAAGTTACTGCATCAGAAGAAGATATTAAAAGAATTTATGAAGAATCTACTCGCAAAGTAATATCTATTAAATTGAAGGCGCCTTCAATAATAGAATCTATTGATATTCCTCAAAGACAATGGGAAGTAAAGAGTTCAAGTCAGATAGATTTAAAGCACATAGTTCGTTTTTGGGGAGCGGATAAATTTACTTGCGATTGTTTAGGGTATTATTGGCGAAGAAGCTGTAATCATATTTTATCTATTCAAGAAATAATAAAAAAGGAGAAATAAAATGGGAATTGCAGAGATTAATGCTGCTATGGAAAAGCCAAGAGAGAGTAAAAAAGGGAGAAAAGATAAAGGAACTATGGCTTTTTCTTATGATATTAGAGAAGGAAGTGAATCTAAAGAAAGAGATGCAGCAATTCTTTCTAAATTAGATGCACTTGTAGATCAGACTAAGATGCCTCTTTCAGAGGTAATTAAAAATCTTATCGAAGAAGGAGTTAATCAATTCTTTCAATAAAGGAACCAATTGTGCGTCTAAGTCATAGATTAGGTTCAGTAGTATTGTCAATTGCTTTTCTCTTATCAATTTCTACATCAAAGATTCCACAAATAACTAAAATTTTTGTAGGGCCATATAAACCTTTAGTTAAGCTTAGTGGAATTGCTTCATTCTATGCAAATGCTTTTCATGGTAGGATGACCGCAAACGGAGAGATATTCAACATGAATTCTCTTACGGCTGCACATAAAACTCTTCCATTTAATACCAAGTTGCTTGTGAGAAATTTAGAAAATGGTAATACTGTTGTAGTTCGTATAAATGATCGTGGTCCTTATATTGGAAAGAGAATATTAGATTTGTCTCTTGAAGCGGCTAAAAAATTACAGACAATTAAAAAAGGCCTCCAGAAAGTTGAGATTATTATTATGGAATGAAAAAATGCACATATCTATTCAGTATCTTAAGTATCTTTTTGAGAATAAAAAGGTAGATGAGAATATATATAATAATCAGGTTGTAACAGCAATTGAACAGAAATTGATTAAAGATGTGACTCCAAAGAGTCTTATTATGGGGTTATATCAAGTGGTAGGTGCAGTTGTTGAATTTCCAGACGGTACTAAATTTCGTATAGATATTTTTAATCCTCCAGATTTAGGAAATCCAAATAATGATAGATATAATTACAAAGTAGAAATTGAAAAAGTAGGAAATATAATATGAAGAATATACAATGTATAGCTTTAGATTTTGATGATACTTTAGTGGCTACAAGAGAAAGAATTATACAAGTAATAAGAAGTTATCATCCTTTTGTTGAATTTCATCCAGAAAATAAAGATTGGTGGGATTTTCAAAAAGTGTTTCCTTTTTTATCTCAAAAAGAGATTTCTAAATTTATATGGGAAGATAAAGCAAAAGAAATTTTTGACTGGGAACAAATAGAATTAATAAATAATATAACTTCTATAAGAAAATTTTCTTTTTTCTGTTGGAGTGAAGATATTAAAGTAATAATAGCTACTGATAATCCTTTTAAAGATTATATATCAGAATTTTTTAAGAATAGATTAAAAATTGAAGATTGGACGATATTTGATAAAGCTACTGGAATAATGAATTCCCAAATGGTAATAGATGATGATCCTTATCTATTACCAAGAATAGATAATAAATATGTAATTAGATTTCATAAAGAGTACAACAAACATCTATGGAGAATACCAGCAATTATCGATTTAGTAGATGCAATTCCATTAATAAAAGTAGCAAATGCTTAAACGAGATAAGACATTAAAATTACGAAATTTAGAAGATGCCGTATTAGTTACGGCATCTTTTCCATTGAGAGTTGGAGCAAATTCTTGGTCAGATATTCAAATAGATTCAATAGAAAGAGCAATAAAAAGTCTTGATAGAGAAATACAAATAATAGATTCAATTAATACTTTTAGAGTAGAAAATGTAGATTGTAAAGAATTACAAGAAAAATTAATTAAATGGGGGTTTAAACCGGAAATTGAAGATACAATATTAGAAGAGCCAAAAGATGTTAAAATTTCAAGAAAAAAGAATATAACGAAAAATGTAAAAATTGATAGCCCGAAGATACTGGCTTTGGATTTAAATTTCTTAGTTAAAGAAGGTAAGCCTTTTAAGACTTATGAAAGATTATTCGATAGTGAAAGTTGTCCTACTGTTGGAGAAATATTAAAGAAAACAGTGGATAGATTGAAGATTAAGAATACAGATAGAGCAATAGCTATATTTGTAGTAGATTTTGTTTCTATATTAGAATATGAGAATAAAATACTTTCAAGAGTGATAGCATTCTTTAAGAATTTTTCAAGAGAAGAATTTATTGAGAAACATAGAAATGAATTAATGAAGAAAATTTATAGAGAATTTTATGAATTAAGTGATAAGATTAAAGGTGTCAATAAATCTATAAAATTAGAAGAAATAAAAGCAGGAACAAGAATTGTTTTGGGAAACGAACAGTGGCTTGTTGTAGATGGTCATAAGATTTATGATTTAATCTATAAGTTTGGTTCACAAACGAGTAGAAGTATCTATCATTACAAAAATTTTCTGATTCTCAAACCATATAGGGGTGATTTTATCTTCATAATCAATAAAGATTATTTAGTAACATTTAAAGATGAAGAATTAATAGAATTTAAACTCTGGAAAGATAAAGATGAGATTGAAAAGAATTAGATATAATTGATGTGTTGATTCGTAATTTGGCATTGTATATATTGTATTAAGTTAGTACAATAGTGAGGAGGACACAATGTCAATTAAGAATATATTAACAATTAAAGCAATAAATAGATTAAAAGAAAATAGAAATAAGCTTACAGAGAGTGAAAGAAGATTTATAGATAAGTTTGAAGTTATTGAAGAAACTTTTGTTTTTACAGATTTTGGTGTTAAGAGATGTGGTTGTGAAGAACTTTGTGAACATAGAAATGGTTTGAGGTTTTTTCCAATTAGAAAACTTGAATTAGATCAGAAAATACAGAATAAATTGTTTATTATGTCATCAAGATTTAGTGGTGCAAATTACACCAACTAACATTGGCACATAACTTTTGAACAGTTTGCTATAAAAGGAGTTGTTTAGAAAGTATCAGTTTGAGTCATTATATGTAATTTCAAAATTGACCAAAGATAAGTTATGGCAAATAAAATTGATAGAAATTCACCAGAATACATTACTTTAATGTCAAAAAGATTAGCCTTACTTCGTTATGGAATTAGAGATATTAAGGCTAAAAATAAAGATACAGATATTAGAATAATGTGTGCTATGATTATACAAGAAGATAATAAATTGATAAAGCAAATAGAAAAATTAGGAGAATAACATGGAAATTTATTTTAGAGATTTAACACCAGAAGCACAGAAAAGAGTGCTTGAATTCTATAAAGTTGAATTAGAAAAAGATATGAATTGGGATGTTGTTCCTTTGTTTATATTAGAACAAGGAGAAACAGAGGATATTTATTAATGGTTATTATATAAAGGAGAATAGAGTGCTATACTCAATGCAAAAAGAGTTTGAAGAGAATTTTGGAAAACTCACAGGAAAACAGTTATGGGTTTTAATAAAGTTCGCAAAGCAAGTAAGATTAAGATGTAGAAATAATACTGCTTTTAATAATTTCTGTAATATGAATTTTCCACATGCAAGATTTAAACAGATTACAAAAACTGGTCCAAAAGGAACTTATGAGGGCCTTTCTATTACTGTAGATGGTGAAGAATTCAAACCAGAACTTCCTAAAGAGGGAGATTAATATGGTAAAGCATTCAGAATTATTTAAGAAAATAGGAATCAAAGTAGGAAGTGATTTCTCAGATAAGACAAAGTATGGTAAAAGTGTACGATTACTTTCATAACAATAGAAAATATAAAGAAATTAAATAGATTAAGTAAAATCTGCAAACTGTTGACTCTCAATTTTAGTCTTTGTATATTAGTATGGTCAAAATAAACTAAGATATTAAAAGTGAGGGTCACATGGAACCAACCAAACAAGTAATTCCACTCAAGCTTCATAAAGTAATTCCACTCAAGTTCAAATTATCTGCAATCGAAATTGATGATACAAAAGTAGATAATTTGAATATCGAAAGAGAACTCAGAAAACAAGAAAGAGCGAGAGAACGAGAGCATTTACGAAATAAAGAGTTTCAGCAAGTTAAAATTGGTCTTGAAGATTTGATTACAAATCTCAAAACTGAGACTGATGGATATGTTCATATTAGGTTTAGAGAAATAATTGCAGGCACACGATGGAATCATTTTTTATTGGTATTGCCTAAAATTTCTGATACATTTTATCTTCACAAATTTGTAACGAATTGCTATCTGGCAGTTTGTGGACTTTCACAAAGAGGTTGCAAATGAAGAAACATTCAATTAGAATTACTACTCCAAATGGAGAGCATTTTGGAATGATTAGAGGTAGATTCTTACCAGATTGTCCTAAGACATATAAGGAATTATATGTACGCAGTGGAAATGAATTTAAGAATCCTTATGGAACAAATATTTTTACAGTTTTCAAAGCAAGAGATGGCTCGTTAAGATACGAGAAATACATTGATGGAAATTTTTATCCAATGTATGGAAAATTGATTAAACTGGAGGGAGGAATATAAAATTTCTCATGTGCCCTCACACATGAACCTGAGGCCATAATAGTCTATAGAAATATAGATTGGCCTCAGGAACTTTTGGAGAGGAAATAATAAATTAGAGATAAAATGGCTAGATTATCTATAAATATTTGTGCTGGATGTAATGAGGAGAGAAAGATCAATAAACAAGGTTTCCATCACATGAAAGATGGAACAATTCATAGATGTGAATTTGTTGTAGAAGAATTAAGAAACGTTAATGTGAATCTTTTATCTTTATTTACTACTTCTTTAGGAGCAAAAAGAGCTTATAATAGATGGTGGGATGAAGATAAAGGAGTATCAATTCTTTGGACTGGTCAAATGCCAGTTAGTAATAATTGGCCTAAAGGATTTTTTATGGTTGTAGAAAGTAATTTGTAATTCTTGATTCTATAAATAGAATTCATTACTATTATATAATCAAACAATAGTGAGGACAATATGAAGAAGTTTAGAGTAAATATTGTTTTTCCATTTGAACTTGTTGTAGAAGCAGAAGATGAAGAACAAGCAGAGAATAAAGCATACGATGAAGTATATGCTTTAGTAGGAAATAAAAAGCTTGGAGATATATCTCCTGTAACACATGAAATTGAAGAAATTGAAGAAATTATTGAATATCCTTGTAGTATCTGTAAAGTAAATAAGGTGCCTGAAAAAGATATGGTTTGTGATATTTGTATGGAATATGATTGAATTATTATTAACAGAAGAAGACTATGAGATGTTCAATTTGTTGTTTAGAATTGAAACAATTAGGAATAAGAAATGTTGAAGCATTGTTGTTGCATCGTAATTTTAGTCTTTGTATATTGAAGATGACTAATAAGTGAAGTGGAGTTCATTTATTAGAACTTTCAGCTAACCAAAATTATAGGAGGTAGTATGGGTAAAAAAGATAAACAGCAGGTAATCCCTGCTGCAACAATGCCAGTAGCAAAAGTGGCATTGACTACAGCAACTACTACGACTGTAGAAGCTACAGAAGGTACTGTTCCTACAGAGCCAGTATTGAAGGTTGATTTCAAGAAGGCTTTTGAGTATCTTCGTAGTAGGAGTTTTCGTGAGTTGCCTGTTGATTTCAAGTTCAAGACAGCTGGCGAAAAAGAGCTGAATTTGCATGATGCTTATTCAGTGATTTTGAAGACGGTTTGTCCTGAGAAACCAACAAAGGTTATTGCAATATCTCGAAATCGTTGGTTGAATCTTTTCTGCATCAACAACCAATTGAAGCCAACAGATAGCAAGCGTACCAACAAAGAAGAGAATAAATCTCTTACAATGTATGGTGTTGTTCCTTTATATGCTGATGGCTTTGAGGTTGATGGAGATAACTATCCAATTCTTGGATGGTTGAAGCATCCAGTATTTCGAGTAGATGATGTGGCTGTAGTGAAATACGGAATTCATATGCTTGTTATGCCTCAAGTAGAATATGAAAAATTGGTGAAGGGTCAGCTACTTGAAGATGCTGTGATTTCAATAGTTGCTTGAAGCTGGTGCTTTGTTAAGCAGTACAATACGATATAAACGATATAACAACAGAGCAAGCT